>Ga0207693_10001139_pt1 | contig 23823 bp, 24 predicted proteins | sample LARL81metaG_FD_184347 | JGI IMG/M metagenome (GOLD analysis project Ga0207693, IMG submission 184347) | Corn, switchgrass and miscanthus rhizosphere microbial communities from Kellogg Biological Station, Michigan, USA - LAR L8-1 metaG... | ecosystem: Host-associated > Plants > Roots >... | reverse complement strand
ATACTTTACGCCGTCTATCGTGGTGCCCGTAGCCAGCTTGTCGAGATCGGCTTGGCTCACTTTGCCGAACAGGCGCGCGCGATAGGTGCGTTGCCAGCCGCTCGCCGGCAGCTCGAGGCGCCGCGCCAACTCGCCGTCATTGGTGAGCAGCAGAAGCCCTTCCGAATTGAAATCGAGGCGTCCGACGGAGACGACGCGCGGCAGATGCTTCGGCAGGTTGATAAAAACCGTCGGGCGGCCCTCCGGATCCTTGTGGGTCGTGACCAGGCCGGAGGGCTTGTGATAGCGCCAAAGCCGCGTCTGCTCCTTCGGAGCGAGCGGCTTGCCATCGACGGTGATGACGTCGTTGCTGCCGACATTGCGGGCAGGGGAGGTCAGCGTCTCCCCGTTCACCGCGACTCGGCCGGCGAGAACCAATTTTTCGGCATCGCGCCGCGAACAGAGGCCGGCGCGCGCGATTGCCTTGGCGACGCGTTCGCCCTTCGGTCCGGCATCGTCACCGCGCTCGCTGGTCTCGGCGTCGATCCTGGGCGACCACTTGGCTGTGCTAGTCTTTTTCAAAATCTTCAGGTCCGGCATGAATGACGACGAAGCCATAGCACTCGCGCTGCAGGAAGCCGAGGCCGCCGCAGAACGTGGTGAAGTGCCGGTTGGCGCCGTGCTTTTCTCGGGCGACGGCATGCTGCTGGCTGCGGACGGCAATCGCATCGTCGAGCGCAAAGATCCGACGGCGCACGCCGAGCAGCTAGTGCTGCGCGCGGGAGCCGCGAAGCTGGGCAACGAGCGGCTTGCCGGAACGACGCTCTACGTCACGCTCGAGCCGTGCGCGATGTGTGCCGGCGCGATCAGCCTGGCGCGCGTGGAGCGCCTGGTATTCGCGGCGGAAGATCCGAAAGGCGGCGCGATCCTGCATGGTCCGAAGTTCTTCACGCAGCCGACCTGTCATCACCGTCCGACCGTGTTGCGTGCCGGCGATGGCGAACGCGCCGCAGCGCTGCTGCGCGATTTCTTCCGTGTACGGAGGAACTGATCGACAACGCCGGATTAGTCGATCTCGCCGACCAGAATGTCCATGCCGCCACCGGGCAAGCGCACGAGCATGCCGTCATAGCCGACCTTCACGCCATCGGAGCGAACCGCGTCGACGCCGCGCAGAAACGCGCGAACGGCTATCGGATTGGGCAGAACCGGAAGCAGATGTGTGTAAACGAGGAGTCTTGCGTGCGCGAGGTTCGCGATCCGCGCCGCCTCGACAGGCGTCGAGTGGTATCCGGGAATGTCGTGCATGATCTTGGCCGGTCGCGGCCGTCCGGCGGCGAGGAGCTCGTCGTGCATGATGCCGACGAGTTCGGGCGACAACGCCTCGTGCACGATGACATCGCTGCCCATTGCGGCGTGGGCCAAATCTTCATCGTAGATCGTGTCGCCGCTCACGGTGATGCTGCGGCCAGCGAAGTCGAAGCGATAGCCGTAGGCGGGATTGGCCGGCTCATGCTTGACGCGGATGGCGGTCACGCCAAGTCCCTGCGCAGCGAAGACCGGCGCCGTGGTCGTTCCGGGCGGAATCGAAATCGGAACGGCGACGAGTGGCGCGGCATCAGGCGGAAGCATCGCCGCGCCATGATGTGCGGTGCGGTAGCCATCGTCGATGGCGTAGGTTTCGTTCACGCCTGCCACCACGCGTTCGATGCCGGGCGGCCCATAGACTTTGAGCGGGGTCTTTCGTCCCGCGACCCAAGTCTGCAGGCGGAGTTCGCCCAGCCCTCCGATGTGGTCGGAGTGCAGGTGCGTGATCAACACACCGTCGATCTTGTCGAGCGGCACGCGCCAGAGCAGCAGATTGCGCGCGCAGTCGACACCGGCATCGACGAGATAGAGACGGTCACCGGCCGCGATCAGCGTGCTCGGTCCCGCGCGCGAGGTATCGGGAAGCGGCGAGCCCGTGCCAACGAGCAACGCCGACAATTCGTTGGTGGTGGCGAGCTGCGTGCTTCCTCGCACCAGCGCGTCGCGCACAGCTTCACGAAAGAGCCAGGTATCGACGGCAACGGACTGCAATGCCGCCGTGCCAACGATCACCAACAGCAGCAAGCCCGCGATGACATACCATGCCGCGCGTCTCATCGTCTTTTCAGCCCCTTCTGCTTCATGCGCCAGAGAAGCGCATCGAGTCTGTCCTGTCCGAAGAATGGCTCGCCTTCGAACGCCATTGTCGGCACGCCCCAATGGCCGCACGCGAGGTGTGCCTTCTGGTTCTCCTGAATGATGTGCTCATACTTGTCGGGAGCGCGCGTGATCGCGCGATCCAGCTCGGCAAGATCGACGCCGGCGCGCGCGGCGGCGTTGGCGAGATGATCGCCTTGGTGCCAGTCGTCGATCGTTCCAGACCAGATGATGTGACTGATCTCCTTCAAGAACGCGAGGCCGCGACCCATTACCGCCGCCGCGCAGCCAAGGCGTGTCAGGCGATGAATATAAGGCTGGTTGGGCGTGGCAGCGCGCGTCTGGACTTCGACGACAACCGGGTCCGGGCGCGGCCAGCGATAGGGCAGGCCGAGCATTTCGGCGATGCGCAGCGTGTCGCGCATCAGGTAAGGAATCCAAAGCGGATTGACTTGCGCGAAAAATTCGCCCGACCGCACCGCGAGCGGATAGACGGGACGAGCGTTCACGGCGAGATCATAGTCGCGTGTCATCTCGCACAAGCGCGGCGTCGCGAGATACGAATAGGGACTGCGAAACGACCAGAACAAGTCGACGGAAAACGTCACGAATCCCCGCATTGACGATACGCGGCGAGACTGCCTAACTCGGAACCGGAACACAAGTTCGCAAAAGCTGCACGGAGATTGCGATGTCGCACTACACGATCCATGGCGGACTCGGTTCGCCCTACTCGATGAAGATGCGGGCGATCTTGCGCTATCGCCGTCTGCCGCACATCTGGAAGCAAGTCGATTTGGCCGACCGCAGTCTTTTCGCGCATGTGAAGGCGCCGGTGATTCCGATCATCGAGTTTCCCGACGGCTCTTGGCACAACGATTCCACGCCGATGATCTTCACATTGGAGAAGCTGCACACGGAGCGTTCGATCGTGCCGAGAGATCCGGGTCAGGCGTTCTTGGCCCTTCTGCTTGAGGACATGGCGGACGAATGGGGCACCAAGGCCATGTTCCACTATCGCTGGTTTCGAGAACGCGACCAGAAGCAGATGAGCGAGTGGCTGTCTTTCGATCGTTTGCACGGCCACGGGCGTTCAGCGATCGAGAAAGCCGCCGAGATGTTTCGCGCTCGGCAGGTAAATCGCATGGCGCTGGTCGGTTGCACGCCGGAAAACGCGCCGATCATCGAAGAATCCGCCAGAGAGATTCTCATGCTCTTTGAGTCTCATGTCACACAGGAAAGTTATCTTTTCGGCTCGCGTCCCTCGCTTGCCGACTTCGGCTGGATGGGGCAACTCAGTCAGCTCGCGGTCGATCCGACACCCGATGAGCTGATGCGCAACATCGCGCCGTTCACGTTTCGCTGGCTGATGAATCTCGACGACGCCTCGGGCGTCGAGGGCGAGTGGCGCGACGCGAACGCGCCGCACTCGGCAGCGGTCGCGGGTTTCCTGAAGATGGCGGGCGAGATCTACTTTCCATTCCTGCTCGCGAATGCGCGCGCCTTTGAAAAGGGCGAGCCAACATTTTCTGTTGCGCTGCGCGGTAAAACCTACTCGCAGGGTGCCTTTCGCTATCAACAGCGTTGTCTGTGGGATTTGCGCGAGGCGTATCGAAGTCTCGATGCGACAGCCAAGGCGAAGATCGATCCGATGCTTGAAGCGGCGGCCTGCATTGCTCCCCTGCAAGTCTGATTGCTGCGGCTTGATTTGGCTCAACAGGAAATGCAACGTGCCGCCAACAAAGATTGGGAGGTGGTTATGGCTTTGATCATTTACGGCGGGAGCGTTTCGCCCTTCGTGCGCAAAGTGCGCGTGGTGTTGGCGGAAAAGGGCGTCGAATATACGTTGGATCAGGTCAATCCCTTCTCACCGCCGCCCGAATTTCTTGCGATCAGTCCGTTGAAGCGCATTCCTGTGTTGCGTGATACGGACCGCCCGGAACCCAACACCTTGCCGGACTCCTCGATCATTTGCGACTATCTCGAACACAAATACCCCAAGCCCGCGCTCTATCCAGCCGATCCCTTCGAACGGGCGCGCGCTCTGTGGTACGAGGAGTATTGCGACTCCGTGGTCGCGCAGAATATCGGCGGCGGCCTTTTCTTCGAGCGCATCGTGAAGAAAATGATGCGCGGCCAGACGGACGAAGCCGTCTGCCAGAAGACGCTGACGGAGAAACTGCCGCCTTTGTTCGATCATCTAGAACACGAGGTGGACGGCAAGGAGTATCTGGCGAGCGGCGCATTCTCGATTGCCGACATCTCGGTCGGAACGATGTTCGTGAACTTCGACCACGCGGGCGAGAAGCTGGATGCCAACCGTTGGCCCAGACTCTCGGCGTATGTCGCGCGCATCCATTCGCGTCCTTCGTTCAAGGCGATGCTCGATGAGGAACGCCCCTTCATTCAACGCTTCCGCGCCGCCTGAGGAAATCAGAATGATCGATCTCTACACATCTCCGACACCTAACGGCTGGAAGGCGTCGGTCGCGCTCGAGGAGTGCGAGCTGCCCTATGAGGTCCATGCCATCGACATGGGCAAGGGCGAGCAGAAGACACCTGAATTCCTCAAGATCAATCCCAATGGCCGCATTCCCGCGATCGTCGACCGTGAGCTCGGCAATTTCCCGATTTTCGAATCCGGCGCGCTGATGATCTATTGCGCCGAGAAGAGTGGAAGGTTGTTGCCGACCGACGTCAAAGGCCGCAGCCGCGTCATCCAATGGCTGATGTTCCAGATGGGCGGCATTGGGCCGATGATGGGACAGGCCAACGTCTTCTATCGCTACTGGCCGGAAAAGTATCAACCCGCCATCGATCGCTATCAGCATGAGTCGCGCCGTCTGTTCGAAGTCTTGAACGGAAGGCTCAAGGACAATGAGTGGCTGGCCGGCGACTTTTCCATCGCCGACATCGCAAACTTCTGCTGGGTGCGGACATATGCCTGGTCGGGCGTGAACGTTGAGGGCCTCGATCCGCTGCTGCGCTGGGTCGAGAAGATCAACGCCCGTCCACTCACGCAGGCTGGATTGAAGGTGCCGGTCGATCGCTCAAAGCTGATGACGGAGAGAGTCGACAGCGAAGGCGCCAAGCGGATGATCGAAAGCGCACAGAAGATCGTGCAGCACTAGGCTTCATCGGCTTTCTTGCGATTGCGTCGCCGCGCGACGAACTGGTTGAGCATCTCGACCATGCCGGAGAATGCCACGGCGAAATAGAGATAGCCGCGCGGAATATGAAAATGCGCCGCGTCGGCGACGAGCGCGGTGCCGATGAGCAAGAGAAAACTCAGTGCCAGCATCTTGACCGTCGGATGGCGTTCGACGAACTCACCTACAGGGTTCGACGCGACCAGCATCACGACCATCGCCAGCACGATCGCGGCGATCATGACAGCCAGATGCTCGGCCATGCCGACAGCGGTCACCACCGAGTCGATGGAAAAAACGATGTCGAACAGTGCGATCTGGACGACCGCTGCGAAGAGCGTCGCACGCTTTGCCGAGCGTGCGTCTTCTTCAGCCTCCGCCATCTCGTGGATTTCGCGCGTGCTCTTGGTCAGGAGAAAAATGCCGCCGGCGCCGAACACCAGGTCGCGCCACGACAGGCCGACGCCCCATAAGGTGATCACGGGCACGGACAGCGAGATGATCCAGGCAACGCTCGACAAAAAGGCGATGCGCATTCCCAGTGCGAGAATGAGGCCGATACGACGCGCCAGTGCGCGCTGCTCCGGCGCAACGCGGTTGGCCACGATCGCCAGAAATATGATGTTGTCGATGCCGAGCACGATCTCGAGCACGGCTAGCGTCAGCAGCGCGATCCAGGCGTTGGCGGAGAACAACAAATCGTACATCGATGACTCTTGGATCAGAACCAGGGCGGTGCAAGAGAGGGGAAAAAGTACAGCAAAGTCTCCCGCGCCGCGAGCAGCCCGATGCCGGCGCCGATGAAGACGTCGCTCAAGAAATGCGCGGTGAGCAGGGCACGCGTGAAACCGAGCCAAAGCGCGATGGCGAACCACAGAATCGCAAGATGCGGCCAGACGCATGACGTGACCACGGCCACGCACATGATCGTCAACGCATGGCCGGAGGGAAATGAGTTATATTCGAGCTTGAACTTGAACCAGACAAATCCGTAAAGACCCATCTCCATGTCGTCGCGTGGCCGGCGACGTCCGATGACGAGTTTCAGCCCGTGCAAAATCACACTGCCGGCAGCCAGGCATGCGATGAAGGCAAGCGCACAGTTCGAAGCCAGACGAAAGTCCGGTTGCTCGCCCCACAACCAAAGTCCCGCCTGCGCGACGACGAGCGCCACGATCGCTGCGACCAACCAGTGCGCGGCTTTTGCCCAGTGCGTGGTTCGTTCGAGGAATAGCTCGAAGGCGGCGCTCTCGTGATCATAGATCGCGTGCGCTGCCCGCCGGTCGATGGCGAGGCAGGCGACACCGACGACAAGGAGTAAAGCGCCCGCCCAAAGCAGCATGGACGCTGCTTGCCGCGCGGCCGCGAGACTGTCAAACGCGGTCTTGACTCCTGTCGGCCGCAGCGGAATACTTAAGGAGTCACTTAAGTATCGAACTTGGCCATGCCGAACGAAGACGCGATCGAGTGCACCCTCATTTTGAGGCGCATCTACAACGCTCCGATTGCGCGGGTTTGGCGCGCCTGGACCGATGCCGTCGAGCTTGGCAAGTGGTACGTGGCGGGCAGCGATCATGTCGTTCATTTCGCCGAAGCCGACGTGCGCGTCGGCGGAACCTACCGTGTCGGCTTCGGCCCGCCAGGTACGACTCCCTACATCGAGACCGGCCGATACACCGAAATCGTGCCGATGGAGCGTTTGGCTTTCGCGGAATCCGTTTCGCTGAATGGCGAAGTCATGCAAGGCACGTCGAATATCGTCAAGCTGCGCGACCTGGGAGAAGGTCGAACCGAACTCGTCCTGACGTGCACCGGCGAAAACAGTTGGCGCAGCGGTGAGGGCTGGACGCCATGCCTGCAAAGCCTCGCGACATATCTTGCGCATTCGGCGTGAGGGGCGTCCATGAACAATCTAGACGAAAGCGTCTTGAAAGTTCGCCGGTCCATTCACATCGCCGCCGCACCAAATCGCGTGTGGCAGGAATTCACCAACAAAGACCGAATGGATCGCTGGTGGGGGGCGACAATTTCGAATCCGGTCGCGGGAACGCCGGCTGGCCAACACCTCGTGGCCTACGAGCCTAGGCTAGGCGGAAAGATCGTCATGGAGGTGAGTATGAATGGCGAACCGGCAAGATATGGCGGTGTCATTCACACGTTCGAAGCCGGCCGGGAACTTACCTTCGAGAATGATTGGATTCCAAACCGCGGCTGGAAGACGCCGACTTACATGAGCATAAGACTGACCCCGGTGCTCGACGGTACACTCGTCGAGTTATTTCACCATGGCTTCGAGCATACAGGGGGCGATGTCGCAGCCGAACACGCCGGCTATGAGCAAGGATGGGGTATGACGCAACTGAGCGCGCTCAAACGAACTGTTGAGACCGCGACTTAGTCGAAAGCAACTGCCGAATTACAACGCAAGATACTTGCCGAACAGCGACAATCTTGGGCTGGTGGCGGGCCCGGGCAGCGGGCTACAGTCCACTCGCTTGATATCGATTTTGGAGGGACTGATGGATTTTGATTATTCGCCACGCCAAAAGGAGTGGATGAACAAGGTGGGCGACTTCATGCACGCCCATATCTACCCAGCCGAGCCGGTCTACGCGAAACAGATGGAAGAAGCACGCGCCAAGGGCAACCCCTGGATCGTCGTGCCGATCGTCGAGGACCTGAAGAAAAAGGCCAAGGCGCAGGGCCTGTGGAATTTCTTTCTCAACGAAAGCGAACACGGCGCCGGACTGACCAATCTGGAATACGCGCCACTCGCAGAAATCATGGGCCGCGTCGGTTTTGCGTCGGAGGTGTTCAACTGTTCCGCACCCGACACCGGCAACATGGAAGTGCTGGAGCGTTACGGCAGCAAATTTCAGCAGGACAAGTGGCTGAAGCCGTTGCTCGACGGCGAGATTCGCTCCGCCTTTCTGATGACCGAACCGGCCGTTGCCTCTTCGGATGCGGCCAACATCGCCACGCACATCGAACGCAAAGGCGACCACTATGTGATCAACGGCCGTAAGTGGTGGTCCTCGGGAGTGGGCGATCCGCGTTGCAAGATCATGATCGTCATGGGCAAGACCAATCCGGAAGGCGGTCGCCACAGCGCGCAGTCGCAAATCTTCGTCGAGCGGGATGCACCTGGAGTGAAGATCGTGCGCATGCTGCCGGTGTTCGGCTACGACGATGCGCCACACGGTCACGGGGAGGTGCTACTCGAAAACGTCAAGGTTCCAGTCGAGAACATGATCCTTGGCGAAGGCCGAGGCTTTGAGATCGCGCAAGGCCGCCTCGGACCGGGCCGCATTCATCACTGCATGCGCACGATCGGCGTTGCAGAGCGCGCCTTGGAGATCATGTGTAAGCGCCTGTTGACGCGCGAAGCCTTCGGCAAGCGCATCGCCGATCACTCCGTCTGGGAACAGCGCGTTGCGGAGGCTCGCATCAATATCGACATGTGCCGCCTGCTGACGCTCAAGGCTGCCGACATGATGGACAAGGTCGGAAACAAGGTGGCGCGTTCGATGATCGCTGAGATCAAGGTGGCAGCACCACGCATGGCCTTGAAAGTGATCGACGATGCCATCCAGGCGTGGGGCGGCGGCGGCGTCACATCTGATCCGGGACTCGCCAGGATGTACGCCAGTCAGCGCACCTTGCGCTTGGCTGACGGTCCGGACGAAGTGCATTGCCGCACGATCGCGCGGTTGGAGTTCGGCAAACACGCCGAAGTGCCGAAGCGCGCCGCCGCGGAATAGCCTTTGCACGCGGTATTGGAGCCGGGCGACATTCCGTCGTCCGGCTTCTCCGTTTTCGCAGTCGCCTGCGATTGCGGGTCTATCCTGGCGCGCCGGCGCGCTTGGCGAAGTTCCAAGCTCTTTCGGCAAGCGGCCGTACCGCAGCTGCATTCTGCGCAGCGTTCGCATTCGCTGCCGTGCCGTCGCGGACGCGCCCGACGATGCCTTGCAAGATCCCGGCGAGCCGGAAAAAGTTGTAGGCGGCGTAGTAATCCATGTTCGGCGTCTCGGTGCGGCCCGTCCGTTTGCAGTACATCGCGACGTACTGTTCCATCGTTGGGATGCCGAGCGCTTCGTAGTCGACGCCCATGATTGAACCCGCGCTCGTACCGCGGCCGTCCTGCTGCCACTGCATGAGATGATAGGTGAAGTCCGCGAGCGGGTCGCCGATGGTTGACAGCTCCCAATCGATGACAGCGAGCACTTTCGGTTCCGTCGGATGCAGGATCATGTTGTCGAGGCGATAGTCGCCATGCACGACAGACGGTTTGCCTTCGGCAGGAAGATGTGCCGGCAGCCACTCGATGAGCTTGTTCATCTCATCAATCGTTTCGGTCTCCGACATCTGGTACTGCTTGGTCCAGCGCGAAATCTGACGCGCGACATAGGCCGTCGGCTTGCCGAAATCCTGCAAACCGATCTCGACATAGTCGAGATTGTGTAGCCGCGCGAGGGTCTCGTTCATCGCGTCATACGTTGCCCAGCGCTGCTTCTTATCCATTCCAGGCAGGACACCTTCCCACAGCACGCGTCCTTCGACGCAGTCCATGACGTAGAACATCGTGCCGGTGATACTTTCGTCCTCGCAAAGCAGATAGGGTTTGGCAACGGGAAAACCGGTGGGATAGAGCGCTGAAATGACCTTGAATTCACGATCAACGGCATGTGCGCTCGGCAGCAGCTTTCCCGGCGGTTTCCGGCGCATGACGTATTTGCGGTTCGGCGTGACGAGTTGGTAGGTCGGGTTGGATTGACCACCCTTGAACTGACGCACTTCAAGCGGAGTTTGAAATCCTGCGATGCGTTCGGCGAGATAGGCCTCAAGCTTCTTCACGTCGAAGGCATGGGCGGCCGTGACTTCCTTGGTCCCGGAATATGTATCCTGCCGGCTTACCCCTGCCTGGCTCATCGCGCTACTCCCGCTTCCATTGTCTTGTCCGGCCATTTTTGACCCGGCGCGCCAGATGAAACAAGCCTACCGCGCCTGCTCGCGCGCCACAGCGCGCCAACCGATGTCGCGGCGACTGAAGCAGCCGGTCCAATGGATCGTGTCGACTGCCGCATAAGCTCGTGCTTGTGCTTCAGCAACTGTCTTGCCAGTCGCCGTGACACTGAGAACGCGCCCGCCCACCGCCACTATGTGACCGTCTCGACGCTCTGTCCCAGCGTGGAAGATCTGGACGCCTGGCAATCGTCCGGCTTCCTCCAGGCCATGGATGAGGTGACCCTTCTCGTAGTTACCGGGATATCCCTTTGACGCCATGGCAACGGTCAGTGCGACGTCGTCACTCCACCGAACGTCAATGTCCTTAAGCACACCGTCGCGCGCCGCAAGAAGTGCGGTGAGAAGGTCGCTCTTGAGGCGCGGCATCAAAACCTGACATTCGGGATCGCCAAAGCGGCAATTATATTCGACGAGCTTCGGTCCTTCTTTGGTGAACATCAGGCCGAGATACAGCACGCCCATGTAGCGAATGCCGCGCGCCTTGAGGGCTGCGACCGTCGGACGAATGAATTGCTCCATTGCGACGGCTTCCATCGCCGGTGGAAGTATTGGCGCGGGAGAATATGCGCCCATTCCGCCGGTGTTCGGCCCCTTGTCGCCGTCAAACACGCGCTTGTGGTCCTGCGCGCCTGCGAGAGGAATGACGTTGTCGCCGTCGCAGAGCGCGAAAAAGCTTCCTTCCTCGCCGGCCATGAATTCTTCGACGACCACTTCGTGGCTGCTCTCGCCAAAGCCGCCTTCGAACATGAAATCGATCGCCTTGTGCGCATCGCTTGATGTGTCGGCGACGATGACACCCTTACCCGCGGCCCATCCGTCCGCCTTGATGACGACCGGCAGTCCCAATGTGTCGGCAAAAGTCTTTGCGGGGGCGGGTTCGCGAAACCTTCGAAAAGCGGCGGTGGGGATGCCCGATTGCGCACAGAGATCCTTGACGAACCCTTTTGAACCTTCGAGGACTGCTGCTGCCTTGCTTGGTCCGCTTGCCCGGATGCCGGCGGCTTCAAATCTGTCCCACAGTCCGGCAACGAGTTGCTGATCGGCGGCAACGACTGCAAAATCGATCTTTTTCTCGCGCGCAAACGCCACCAGGCCGTCGAAGTCCATTGCGGCGATGGGTACACACTCGGCAACGGTCTCGATCCCGGCATTGCCGGGAGCACAATAGAGCTTTGTCAGCAGTGGGCTCGCGCTAAGCGCCCACGCCATGGCGTGCTCGCGTCCGCCAGAGCCAACAAGCAATACTTTCATGGCTAATTCCCTGCGGCTACGATGCCGAAATTCCAGACTCGTTTCTCGATAGTTCCTATATCATTAGCGCCATGTCCGAAGCAGCCACGCGCCCAAATTTGCCAGAATATTCCGTCAGCGAGCTTTCCGCGTCGCTGAAACGTACGGTCGAGGATGCCTTCCCCTTCGTGCGGGTGCGGGGAGAGGTAAGCAAGGTCGCCTTTCAGTCGTCGGGTCATGTCTATTTCACCTTGAAGGACGACAAAGCGGTCTTAGACGCTGTTTGCTGGAGGATGAGCGTACAGCGACTGAGGGTTAAGCCGCAGCAGGGCCTCGAAGTCGTCTGCACTGGGAGGATCTCCACCTATGCCGGCTCTGGCGGTTCGCGTTATCAGATCATCGTCGAACAGGTAGAACTGGCAGGCATCGGTGCTCTTATGGCTCTGCTGGAGGAGCGCAAGAAAAAACTCGCCGCGGAAGGCCTGTTTGCAACAGAGAAAAAGCGGAAACTACCTTTTCTTCCCGACGTGATCGGCGTCATCACATCGCCAACCGGCGCGGTGCTGCGCGACATCATGCATCGGCTCGACGCCAGATTTCCTCGCCATGTCCTGTTATGGCCGGTGGCGGTTCAGGGGGACCGGGCCGCCGCGGAAGTCGCCGCCGCTATCCGCGGTTTCAATGCGCTCAAGCGAGGCGATGTCGTGCCCCGGCCGCACTTGCTGATTGTGGCGCGTGGTGGCGGCTCGATCGAGGATCTGATGCCGTTCAACGAAGAAATTGTCGTTCGCGCGGTCTACGAGAGCACAATTCCGCTCATATCCGCCGTCGGTCACGAAACCGATACGACACTGATTGATTTCGCATCCGACATGCGCGCTCCGACCCCGACCGCCGCAGCGGAACTCGCCGTGCCCATGCGGAGCGAATTACTCGCGCAAACGCTCGACTATGCGAGGCGCTTTCTGCGCTGTTTTACGACACACATGTCTGAACGGCGACGGCACCTCGCCCAAACCGCTCGCATATTACCTCGCGCGGAGCAGTTATTCTCAGGACCCAGACAACGTTTGGATTATGTCGGCGCACGACTCGGCTCGGCGCTCAAGGCAAATCTGCAAGATCACAGGCGCGCACTGACAAGATCGGCCTCACTTCTTCGTCCGGCACGTATTTTTGGGCAAATCGCACTCGGAAGGGAACGCTCAGCGGCGGTAGCCATGCGTATCACGCGTGCGCAGAGGGCGCGATTGATAACGTTCGGCGAACGCTTGGCGTCTCTCGGGCGCATCATAGACAGCGTGTCGTACCGCTCGGTGCTGGAGCGCGGATTTGTTTTGGTGCGAGGTGAAAACGGTACTGTGCGTCGTCGCTCCGACAAAATCGTTTTGGGAGAAACGCTCTCTCTCACCTTTGTTGATGGTGTTCGTACGGCAGTCGCAGGCGGTTCAGGCGTGCCAAAACCAAAAGCTCGAGCCAAGTCCAACAAGGCCACCAAGGGCGGTCAGGACAGTTTGTTTTAGCGACGTCACTGGTTAGACTGACGCCATGAACAAGATGGAACGCGAAATTCGGCCGGAGGGATTGGCTGAATTGGAATATCTCGACGGCGAATATCGAGTCGTCAGAGCCGGGTCGTTTGTGATCTGTGCGGTGACCGGCGTGCAAGTGCCTGTCGAGTCGTTGCGCTATTGGAGCGTCGATCTCCAGGAAGCCTATGCTACTCCCGCGGCGGCACTTAAAAGGATGCACGAAGCCGGAAAGACGCCAAGGTGATTTCGCGCCGGTCTTTGCTCGCGAGCGGTGCTGCACTCGCGTCGATCCCGCTTATCTCGCGCGCGTCTGGACCCAGACTTGCGCTTACAGGGACTATGGAGCAGGGCAGCTTGATCGTCGGCCGAACGGAATCGAGCGCACGAGTCAGTTTTGACGGTACTTCCTTGCGCATCTCATCCGAAGGAATCTTCGCCTGCGGCCTTGAATGGAATCGAACCCAAGTCGCGCGTCTCTCCGTGCAATTTGCCGATGGCGTCAAAGAAGTTCGCGCCATTTCGCCAATTGCACGAACCTACTCTGTTGAACGTGTGAACGGCCTACCTCCGAATACCGTTACGCCGCCGCCCGAAATACTCGAACGAATCCGTCACGAAAATGAATTGGTGCAAGCGGCGCGACAAAAGGACAGTGACGCAATTTGGTTCGCGGAGTCGTTTGACTGGCCGGCGCCGGGCATTATGAGCGGTACGTTTGGCAGTCAGCGTATCGACAACGGCACTCCCATGGCACCTCATATGGGTGTGGACATGGCAAATTCAGAAGGGACACCGATCCGCGCCCCCGCGGATGCGACCATATCGATCTCGGACGACTATTATCTCGCTGGCGGGTTCAGTCTGCTTGATCACGGCCACGGCGTGTCGACCAGCTACCTGCATCAGAGTGAGCGCATGGTGCGCGCAGGCGATATTGTGCGGCGCGGACAGGTGATCGGATTGATGGGAAAGACGGGACGCGCGACGGGCCCACATCTACATTGGGCAATGAACTGGTTTCAGGTCAAGCTGGATCCCTCGCGCTCTACTCGGACGCCGGCCCCACCACGTGTTTGAGATTTGCGCCGGTTGTTCGCGACACCATCCTTCTCCGTCGGCCAGCGGCGATGCACCCAAAGCCATTGGGAAGGTTCCTCGCGCACCATGCGTTCGATTTCGGCGTTGATTTTGGTGGTTAGTGCCAGAATGTCTGCGTCGTGGTCACCGGTGCGCTCGGATGTCAGGGGCGGGTGATACTGCATGTGAAATCGCGCTCCGCCTGTCCGGCGAAGCGAGATCGGAACCAACGCTGCATCGAGTTTAAGGGCGAGGGCGGCAGGTGCGGGTGTCGTCATCGCTGGGCGGCCAAAAAATGGTACGGCGATGCCTTCGTTGGTTTTCTGATCGACGAGCATATACACGGGAAGATTCCGCCGCAGGAACGTGAACATGCGCTTTACGCCCTGCGAACCTTTGGCGATGAGTTCCTTCGAACCGCACTTGGCGCGTTGATCCGCGATCCAGCGGTCGACCAAAGGATTGTTCGGCGGCCGATAGACTGTTCCGCCGGGAAATCCGCACTGAAACGATCCGATTGCCATCATCTCCCAATTGGCGAGATGGCCCGAAAAAAAGATAAGAGGCTTGTGCGCCGCGACGATAGCGGCCGGAAGCTCTGCGCCCGTCACCGTTATTCTGGGGTCTGGTCCGGAAATGGATATCCTGTCGAGGTTGGGATACTCGCCGATAGAACGCCCGAGGTTGTCGCACATCGCGCGCAGGATTTCCTCGATCTCGGCATCGGACTTCTGCGGATAGGCAAGTTTGAGATTCTCACGTGCGCGTCGTACCGGCGCGAGCCGAAAATAGATCGTTCTGCCAAGCAGACCGCCGAAGGCAGATCCGCCATCTAGTCCGAGCATGCGAAACAAGCGCATCATCGCAAAAAAGCCCGCCGCCTCTGCAATATAGCGCAGCCGGCTACTGAGCGGCACTTGGACCAACATATTGGCGGTCATGGCGAGTGCGGCGGTAGCGTGCGTGGCACAATCTTGTCAAGCACTCGGTCAATCGCGGTCGGTTCATCGAAATTCGCGCGGACGCGAAATTGTTTGATACCGACGCGTTCGGCCGGTGCAATGCGGATGAAGTCCTTTTCCGTTGTGACGAGGCTTGCTGATGCTGCCCTAGCCCACATTTTCAAACGATCAATTTCCCTAGGCGAATACACGAAATGGTCCGCATAGGAGCGCGTTTCAACGACTTGTGCGCCTTGTGCAGCGAGAGTTGCAAAGAACTTTTCCGGGCGCCCAATTCCCGCAAAGGCCACGACACGCTGTGCTGTCCAGTCTTCATCATTTGCGGACACCACTCGCGCGCGCGCGATGGGCAGCGTTGAGTCGGCGACCTCTGGAGGTGATCCGTCACCCATGAGTATGAGCGCGTCGGCGCGTCGCAGACCTTGTCGGACAGATTCACGCAGCGGTCCGGCCGGCAAGATCCGGCCGTTGCCGAAGCCGAGAGCCGCGTCGACAACAAGCAGGGACAGGTCCTTAACGAGCGAGAAATTCTGATGACCATCGTCCATGATGACAACATCGTAGCTGTTGTTGTCGGCCAATTTCGCGCCTGCTGCTCGGTCTCTGGCGACGATGACAGGAGCCACGGCCGCCAACAACAAAGGCTCATCACCGACGCGGACCGCGGTATCGCTCGCGCTGACGAAGGCCGGACCCATAATGCTACCGCCGTAACCACGCGAGAGAAACACGGTGCGCGCGCCGCGTTCTGCGAGACGGCGGCCAATTTCAATGGCGACCGGTGTCTTTCCGGTACCGCCAGCGGTCAGATTTCCAATGCACACGACTTTTGCGCGCGAACGGTACGGCTGCGAGAATCTTGAGCGGCAGGCGACGGTTGCACCATAGATCCAGCCCAGCGGTGTAAGAATTGCTGCTGCGAGAGAAGCACCAGCGCCGCGTCCGGTCCAAAATTCAGGTTGTCGCATGGTGGCTCAAAAGCGCACTGACGACGTCGTAGGTTTTTTCGACCGCGCCGCCCAATGTCAGGGCGCCGCGCGCAGCAGCATCGCCCATCGCTCTTGCTTGCGCCGGATCATCCAAAAGTCGTTTCACGATGCTGATGATATCGGCGCTGGTCGAAACGCGCCCCGCGCCCTGCGCATCGAGCACCGCGCGATATGCGGTTGAGGAATTGAACGTGTGCGGACCGGCGAGCACCGCACAGTGTAGGCGCGCCGGTTCGAGTGGATTGTGACCACCGCGAGGAACAAGGGTGCCACCGACAAACGCAAATGTCGCAAGTCGGTAAAACAAACCAAGCTCACCCATGGTGTCCGCGACGTAGACCGCAGTGTCCTTCGCAATGACTTCGCCCATTGAGCGAAGGCTCGAGCGGCGCGTGGCGCAGAGCTCTACGATTTCGCTTCCGCGCGACGGGTGCCGGGGAACGATGATTGTCAGAAGGTCGGGATAGCTATGCCGTAGGGCGTCGTGCACCGGGAGGATCGTTTCGTCCTCGCCGGGATGTGTCTGCGCCGCAAGCAGAATCGGGCGTCCGGCGATTGCAGATCTGAGCGAAGCAAGCTCGGCCGCGTCAAACGGCAGGGGCGGGGCATCTTCCTTGAGACTGCCAACGACACGCACGTCCCGTGCCCCCAGTTCCTTGAATCGTACGGCTATTTCTTCATCTTGGGCCAGGCAAACATCAAACGCGGCCAGCAAGGTGCCGACTGTCTTGCGCGCCCAACTCCAACTCTCGAATGAACGCTGTGACATTCGAGCGTTGACTAAGGCAAGTCGTGTCCCCGCCGCCTTGGCGCCCAAAAGCAGATTGGGCCATAGGTCGGAGTCAACAAACAGTCCGACGTCGGGACGCCAATGTTTCAAAAAGTGGGAGGTGGCACCCGGCGAGTCGATCGGTACGAATTGGTGAACTGCGCCGAAGGGCAGTCGCGATCGCATCAATTCGGCCGAGGTAACTGTGCCACTTGTCATCAAGACCTTGAGTCTTTTTTCGACGAACGCTTCGATTAAGGGCAGGGCGGACAGGCATTCACCATTGCTGGCGCCATGAATCCAAATGAGCTTGCCGTCCGGGCGTCCAATGCTCGAGTGCCCGAGCCGCTCGGAGACACGGTCAAGATCCTCTTTTCCCCGTCTTCTGCGGCGACTGAGAAGCGCCGGTACCACCGGCGACAAAACAGTCGTCGCCAATCGGTAGGCACGGATGCCGAAGGGCGTGCGTTCCATCAAACGGTTTCCGGGACGTCGTTGAAATCATGTTGATAGAGGCGCGCGTACAATCCGCCCTTCGACAGCAATTGGCTGTGGGTCCCCGTTTCACAAATCCGACCCCGATCCAGAACGTAGATCTTTTCGGCGTCGAGAACAGTCGAAAGTCGATGTGCGATAACGATTGTTGTCCGATTCTTCATGAGACGGGTGAGTGCAACCTGCACCTGCCGCTCGCTCTCTGTGTCAAGCGCCGATGTGGCCTCGTCAAGCAATAGAATCGGCGCATTTCGAAGCATCGCGCGCGCAATCGCAATCCGTTGACGTTGGCCGCCCGACAATTTCAATCCACCTTCGCCGACGCGCGTGTCGTATCCCTGCGGGAGCTGGCGAATGAAGTCATCCGCCGCTGCGTTCTTCGCCGCCAGTTCAATTTCCGAACGGTCGGCAGTGAGATCACCCAATGAAATGTTGTCGGCAACGGATTCGTCAAACAGTATTGCATCCTGTGTCACGAGCGCGATATTGCGCCGAAGCGATTCTAGCGTGACGTTGCGAATGTCATGGCCATCGATTTTGATGTAGCCGGCATCGACATCGTAGAAGCGCAACAAGAGATTGAAAATCGTGCTCTTTCCCGCCCCAGACGGTCCGACGAGTGCGATCTTTTCGCCCGGCGCGATCGTCAGCGACACACCATCGATCGAGGGTTCGTTTCCTTGATAGGCAAATTTGATGTTGTGGACTTCGACAGAGCCACCGCTTGGTGCCGAACGCACCATGAGTTCAACCGCACCGGGTAAGTCAACAATTGTCGGTTGTGCATCAATGACGGCGAAGACGCGATTTGCTGCCGCCACCCCCCCTGATACGACAGGCCACAGTTGGCTTAAATTGCGAACGGGCTGCTGCGCTAGAAGCATGGCTGAGAGAAAGGCAACAAAGTCGTTGAGTTCAAGCTTGCCTTGATGTGCCTGGAATCCCGCGTAGAAAAGCGTGGCCGAAATTACCAGGCCCGCGAACAGATCCGTCGTCGGAACTGCTGCCGCGCGCCGCCGGACTACTTTGAGCATGGTCTGCAAGCGAACTGACAAGCGCATATGTGCGCGATCGGAAACGTGCTTCTCCAACCCATAGGCCTTTACAATGCGTCTTCCGTCGAGTGCTTCAGAAAGCGACGTTGCTAGGTCGCCCGTCTGCTCCATTCCCCGTGTAGCCGCTCTGCGCATGGAGCTGCCGATGCGTTCCATGATCCACGCGACCGGCGGGAGAACAATGAGTGCCACGAGAGCCAGTTGCCAGTCTTCATAAAACATGACTGCGGCATAGGCGATTAGCTGCGCTGCCTCCAGGCCGAACGCTGCGGCGCCACGTGTTATCGCATCGCGTAAAAGCGTGGCGTCGTAGAGCATGGTCGAGACGAACTGGCTCGAATGGACGGCGTTCAACGACGAGAGATCGCGGCGGATCAATCGATTGAACATGTCGCGTTGGACACCCGCGACCACGCGCTCGCCGACGGTGTCGATCAACGTTTGTTGCGCATACCAACTCGCGGCACGCGCAGTCATGAGCGCGACGACAAGAATCGGGATAACCGCAAGCATGCTCGCTTGCTTGTCGATAAATAGGGTTTTCACGGTCTGGTTGACAATAAGCGGAATCGATCCGCTGGCGGCCGACGTCACGAGCATGCACCCGAGCGCGGCAACAAATGTGGGCCACTGCGTGCGAATGTAGTCGTTGAACACGCGTCGAATGATCCCAACGCTGCCGTGGTCACCAACGCGTACCGATGCCTCCATGTTGCGCCTTGTGGCAACGCCGGTCGTAGCTGTTGCCCGGAGTCCCTCGTTCATGACCGGACGCCAATGCCGGCCGCGCAGTGCCGGCTTGAGTATCGAGGGGATTGACGGCTCAAGCTGTCGCCTCCGGCTCAATCAATCGATGAACGTGCACGACAAAGTAGCGCATTTGAGCATTGTCGACAGTCGCATGTGCCTTTGCTCGCCAGGCGTCCAACGCAGTCGCGTAGTTCGGAAACATGCCGACCATGTCGAGTTTGGATAGATCCTTGAAAGTGATGTCGTTTGGCGAAACCAATTCGCCACCAAAAACCAAATGCAACAATTGCTGCGGTTTGAGGTCTGACATCGCATTTTCCTAGGCGCGTGAAAGTTTCAGGTGGCTCACTCGTGCCAGCAGCTGTGCATGCAAGGCGGGGCCCGCCGCCACGACCGACGGCTGCAGCGTCGTCGCACCATTATAGCTGAAGCGTGCGCCGGTGTGAGAGGTGACGAGGCCGCCGGCCTCACTGACGATGATGTCCGCCGCAGCCAGGTCCCAATCGTGCTTGGCCGATAGTGCGAGCATCGCGTCGAACCTCCCCGCGGCAACGAGCGCCATTCGATAAGCAATCGAATTGCGTGTTTCGATATGCATGGACGGCCAGGGAATATTCGGAGAAGTGCGCCAAGCGGCGTGCTCGAACATGGGTTTGTCGCCGAGCATTCGGCACCCCTCGAGGAGTTCCTGTCGACTGACGACGATCGGATTGCCGTTCAAAAATGCGCCTTGGCCGGTGCGCGCGGTGAAACACTCGTCGGCGATGGGATTGTAAACGACGCCGGCAATCGGGCGGCCATCGCAGACGATGCCAGCGCAGACCGCAAAATGCGGTCGCCCCTTCATAAACGCGACCGTCCCGTCGATCGGGTCCACGACAAACACGGCGTGTGCCGACAGCCGCGAGGCGTCGTCTTCAGTCTCCTCGGACAGCCAGCCATACTCGGGCCGCGCAGCGCGCAAATGCTCGCCGAGAAACTTGTCGACCGCTAGGTCCGCTTCGGTGACCGGGTTGCCTCTGCCTTTGTCCCAACGCTTGAATGAGCCGCCGAAAAACGAACGGGCGATGGTTCCAGCCTCGCGCACGCTCTCCTCCAGCAATGCGAGGTCCCTCGCTGCGTTGTCAGGCACCGGCAATGGTCATGCCTTCGACCCGAACTGTAGGGGCGTTCGTGCCATAACGAAATTCGAGATCGTTGGCCGGCGTCAAGTGCCGATACATGTCCTTGAGATTGCCGGCGATGGTAACTTCAGAAACCGGAAATGCGATGTTTCCGTTTTCAATCCAAAAACCCGCAGCGCCCCGACTGTAGTCGCCCGTCACGCCATTGACGCCCATGCCGATGAGTTCGGTAACGTAAAAGCCCTGTTTTATGTCCGCCATGAGCTCTTCAGGAGTCAGGGTTCCTGCCTCCATATAGAGATTGGTCGACGAGGGCGAGGGCGGCCCGCCAGTGCCTCGCGCGGCATGCCCCGTCGTGACAAGTCCGAGTTGTTTTGCGCTGGCGCAGTCGAGCAGCCAGGTTTTCAACACGCCGTCCTCGATGATCTTCCATGCGCGATTTGCGACACCTTCACCGTCAAATGGCTTGGAGCGCAGTCCACGAATTCGATGCGGATCATCGACAACATTTACGCCCGAGGAAAATATGGCCTCGTCCTTTAAATCCTTGAGAAAGCTCACCCCACGCGCGATGGCAGCGCCTGAAATGGCACCTGCCAGATGTCCGATCAAGCCACCCGAAACACGCGGGTCGTAGACGATCGGAACGGCTTGCGAAGTGACTTTGCGTGGATTGAGTCGCCGTACGGCGCGTTCGCCTGCGCTACGCCCGACCGCGGCGGCACCTTGCAAATCGCTCGCGTGGCGCGCCGACGCCTGATCATAATCGCGCTCCATGGCGATACCTTCGCCGGCCAGGACGGCCACGCCGATTCCAAAGCTAGTTCCGGCGTAACCACCTAGGAAGCCCTCGCTCGTCGCAAGCAAAACAGAGCTCCGACTGAAACTTGCGCCACCACCCTCGGAATTCGTCACGCCGGGGACAGACATTGCCGAGCCTTCAACGTCGCGTGCTAATGCGACAAGAGCATCGGCCGCCGGTTCATGCGGGTCTTCCAAGTCGAGTGAAGGAACGTCCTTGGCCAGTCGCTCATGCGGCGCCAGTCCAGCGTACTTGTCCTCGGGCGCAAGTTTCGCCATCGCAACGGCACGCTCCGGCAGCTGCGACAGCGAGTCCTGCGCAAAGTCGGTCGACGAGACAAAGGCGACTTTTCTTCCGACAAATACGCGCAAACCGAGATCGTATGACTCAGAACGTTCGACGTCCTCCAACTTGCCGAGCCGATAGGACACACTCGATGAAACATTTTCGACCAGCAGCGCGTCAGCAGCATCGGCACCTGCGCGTTTGGAAGCGTCGATCAATCCTTCAAGCGTCTGGCGAGAGTCGATGCGTGCCATTGCTCAGCCCGGAACCAATACCGGCAGCTGAGAGGTCAGCCACAGAATGGAGAGAATGGCAATGAGATAGGATGTCCAAGTCAAGAGCATTCCTAAAAAGCGCGGCACGGACGTTCCTGCATTTCTGGAAAGTCCGAAGGCGTGTAGCAATCGGCCGGTCGTCAGCGTAGCGCCGACGGCGTGAATGACATACGCATTCGCGCGCAACGGAATGAGGATCAGCATCAAGAGAAGTGCGACCGGCACGTACTCGGTATTGTTGGCATGCGCACGAACCGCGGCCATCATCGCTAGATTGCCGCCGTCACCGATTTCCGTGTGTGTCTTGACGCGAGCGCGCACCACCAGGACACCCAGCACGAGCATGATCAGTGCATTGGTGGCTGCGTAAAGCGCCAACACCGGAAACGGCGCCAAAAGAATAGCGGGCATGTCGGCAAGATTCCTGGAATGGCGGGCTCATAAGTAGATGAGTTCGGCGCAGCGTCAAGCGCTGTGTTGACACCGCGAACTTGCTACTTCCAAACCGGCTTTCCGCCGCCTGGAAGGCCAAGCCGGGGCCACTTCTCCGTAACTGTCCGCACGATATCGTCATCCATCCGAATCTTGTGCCCCCATTCGCGCTTTGTTTCGGGCGAGAGCTTGTTGGTGGCATCGAGTCCGATCTTCGATCCAAGCCCGCTCTCGGGCGATGCGAAATCGAGATAATCGATCGGTGTATTTGCCACGACCGTGATGTCGCGAGCCGGATCCATGCGCGTGGAGATCGCCCACATCACATCCTTCCAATTGCGAGCGTCAATGTCATCGTCCACGACGATCACCCACTTGGTGTACATGAATTGGCGCAAGTAGGACCACACGGCCATCATCACGCGCTTGGCATGTCCTGGGTACGTCTTTTTCATACTGACGACCGCGATGCGATAGCTGCATCCTTCCGGCGGCAGCCAGAAGTCCACGATTTCAGGAAATTGCTGTTGAATGAGGGGCACGAATACTTCGTTCAATGCTTCACCTAGAACACTTGGTTCGTCGGGCGGCCGGCCAGTATAGGTGGAGAGATAGATCGGGTTCTTTCGCATCGTCATGGCGGTGATCGTGAACACGGGGAATTGCTCAACGGAATTGTAGTAACCCGTGTGATCGCCGAAGGGACCCTCATCACGATAGTCGTTCAGTGACACCTCTCCTTCCAGGACGATTTCGGCTTCGGCAGGAACCTTGAGCGGCTGGCTGACACAGTCGACGAGCTCGACACGCTGCCCGCGCAGCAGCCCGGCAAATTGATATTCCGACAGGGTGTCCGGTACGGGTGTTACAGCTGCCAGGATCGTTCCAGGATCGGCGCCGAGGACGATTGCCGCCGGCAGAGGTTCTGCTTTTTCCTTCGCCCATCGCGCATGATGCTGAGCACCACCGCGATGACGCAGCCAGCGCATGAGTGTCTGATTGCGGGCAATTACCTGAAGGCGATAGATGCCGAGATTGTAGTTGTCCTCGCGCGCGTCTCCGGGGCCCTTCGTAACCACCAGGGGCCACGTAATCAAAGGCGCCGGCTCCCCCGGCCAACACGTCTGGATGGGCAACATGGCCAAATCTATTTGATCACCGCGCAGAACAGTCTCCTGACACGGCGCGCGCGAAACGCTCTTGGGTTTCATCGCCAAAACGGTTTTTGCCAAGGGCAACAGGTCGAACGCCTCGCCAAAATTACGCGGCGGCTGAGGTTGGCGAAGAGTTGCCAGTAGGTCTCCGACTTCGCGCAATGACTTTGCGTCTGTGCGCTCCTCGCGACCCATGGTGACGCCCATGGCAACCCGTTTGACTGAACCGAAGAGATTGACCAGGACAGGAATGTCGCTTGCCGTTTTGTCGGCCTTGATGGGTCGCTCGAAAATCACGGCTGGACCGCCGGTGGCAATCAAGCGCGTCTGTATCTCGGTCATTTCAAGCACGGTCGAAACCGGTTCGCGCACGCGCACCAGTTCTCCTGCGGCTTCAAGCCTGGCAATGAAATCGCGCAGGGAACGGTACGTCATGAAGGCAAACTAAACCGCTCCACGCACTTCGTCACTCTGCTGGCATCTGCTGGATCGCATAGGGCGACTTTTGAGCGTGACCGCGCGCATAGAAGAAATACACGACCATTCCGATGAGAA
>Ga0207693_10001137_pt1 | contig 23844 bp, 27 predicted proteins | sample LARL81metaG_FD_184347 | JGI IMG/M metagenome (GOLD analysis project Ga0207693, IMG submission 184347) | Corn, switchgrass and miscanthus rhizosphere microbial communities from Kellogg Biological Station, Michigan, USA - LAR L8-1 metaG... | ecosystem: Host-associated > Plants > Roots >... | reverse complement strand
ACCGCCGCAAGGCACCTCCCTTCGGTCGATATGCGTTTATGACCCACCGCATAAACACCTCGATAGAGCAGGTGAAGGCGGCCGCTCTTGGTCGCTCGTGACACCGCGGATCGGGAATAGCCCAACGGCCCGGTCAACTGCCGGATCGAGACCACTCCATACTGCCGGTCGGCAAGCTCCGCTAGAGCGTCATGTCTCGCAAGGTCGGGGTCTCTCCCCCCTACCCCGCTGCTGTTCGTCCCGCGAACACGCTCCGTGCGCACAAAAAGCCGCCGACTTGGGGCCGGCGGCTTTCGTTGCGGCTTGTGTTCGGGCTAGACCGTCGCGGCGGCCTGCTCGGACTGGCTCTGCTCGGAGGCCTGGGCCTTGGCGTCGGGGGCGGCGGTTTCCTGCCGCGGGAGCAGGACTTCTTTGGCGATCACGAGGCGCTGGATCTGGCTGGTGCCCTCGTAGAGCTGCATGATCTTCGAGTCCCGCATCAGTTTCTCGACCGGGTACTCCTTGATGAAGCCGTAGCCCCCGTAGACCTGGACGGCGTCGGTGGTGACCTCCATCGCCGAGTCGGCGGCGAAGCGCTTGGCCATCGAGGAGACCTTGGAGTTGCGGACGCCCCGGTCGAGCAGGAAGGCCGAGTTCCAGGTCAGCAGGCGGGCCGCCTCGACCTTGGTCGCCATGTCGGCGATCATGAACTGGATCGCCTGGTGCATCGCGATCGGGACGCCGAACTGGACCCTTTCTTTCGAGTAGTCCGTTGCGTACTCGAGCGCGGCGCGGGCGATGCCGACGGCCATCGCCGAGACGCCGGGACGGGTCCGGTCGAGGGTCATCATCGCCAGTTTGAAGCCCTTGTTTTCCTCGCCCAGGAGGTTCTCCGCCGGGACCTCGACTTCGTCGAAGGAGATGGTCGCGGTGTTGGAGGCCCGCTGACCCATCTTGTCCTCCTTCTTGTCGACCGAGACCCCGGCGAGGTCGGCGTCGACGACGAAGGCGCTGATGCCACGGTGGCCCGCCTCGGGGTCGGTCTTGGCGAAGACCGTGAAGTAGTCGGCGTAGGTGCCGTTGGTGATGAAGCACTTGGAGCCGCTGAGGACGTACTTGTCGCCGTTCTTCACGGCCTTGGTCTTCATCCCGGAGACATCGGAGCCGGCGTCGGGCTCGGTGAGGCCGAAGGAGCAGAGCTTGGGGGCTTCGGACAGCATCCCCAGGTACTTCTTCTTCGTCTCCTCGGAGCCGCCGAGGGTTATCGGGGCCGAGGCGAGGCCGTTGGCGGCCAGCGAGGTGCCGATCCCGGAGCAGCCCCAGCCGAACTCCTCCTCGATCAGGCAGCCGGAGAGGTAGTCGAGGCCGGGACCGCCGTAGGCCTCGGGGACGTGGGTGTTCATCAACCCGACCTCCCAGGCCTTCTCGATCACGTCCTGGGGCCAGGTGCCGTCCTTGTCGTACTCCCATGCGACTTTCCGCATGTCTTTCTCGGCGAAGCTGTGTGCCAGCTCGCGCAGGTCCTTCTGCTCGTCGGTAAGGGTGAAGTCGACCACCGGTCGGCGCTCCTTTTCTTCGCGGTTCTTTGAAGTCTGCGGGAGCGCCGGCAGCAGCCTGGCGTTCCACCGATTGACTGGTCAGTCAACCGGTTCTCAAGACTACCGGACCGGGGAGGACGCGGGGGCGAATCGCGGCGACAGACCGGTTCGGAGAGCGGCCTCTAACCTTGTCGGATGGACTTCCCGCTGGCCCTTTCGGCGCTGCAGAAGGGGGCGGTGCTGCTCCTCTTCACCGGGGTCGCGGCGCCGGCGATCGGCCTGCTGCTGAAGAGGGTCGGCGGCGGCTGGGAGACGATGGGCGGCGGCCCCTTCGCGATCCTCGACCAGCGCCCGCAGCGGCGCACCGCCCAGCCGGTCGACCCCGTGATCCAGGCGGCCGAGGTGCGGCAGATGCTGGAGGCGAAATCGGAGCGCCGGCGGCAGCGCGGCGAGGCGCCGCTCGACGTCGAGGCGGAAGCCGAGCGCCTGCTCGCGGCGGCCGAGCAGCCGCGCGGAGAGGAGGCGATGGACGCCGAGCTGCGGGCCGAGGTGCGGCAGCTCGTCGTCGCCCGCAACGAACGGCGGCTGCGCGAAGGCAGAGAGCCGCTGGAGATCGAGACCGAGACCGAGCGGCAGCTGTCCGATCTCATAGGATCGAATTGATGGCAGGGCCGCAGGAGAACGTCTACGAGGCCGAGGAGATGCTCGTCCAGCCGGGTACCTACTTCAACCCGCAGACCGAGGTGGTCGTGATCGTCGACGACTCCGCCTCCTTGGACCAGGAGGTCTTCGACAACCTCGAGGGATACGAAGGCGCCGAGTGGGTGCGCGTCTCCGACGACGTCCCCGTCGACGAGGAGGGCCGGGATCGGGCCCTGGAGGCCTTCGAGGCCCGCAGCCAGGGCGCCGCCTCCCTGGCGGTGGACGAACTCGAAGCGAGCGACGACGATCTCGAAGAAGAAGAGGAACGACCCGAACCCGACCCGGACCCGGAGGAGTAGAGGTGCTCTCCGAGGGAGACAAGGCGCCGGGCTTCACGCTGTCCGACCAGCACGGTGAGAAGGTGAAGCTGTCCGACCTGAAGGGGCAGACCGTCGTCCTCTACTTCTACCCGAAGGCGAATACCTCCGGTTGCACCACCCAGGCCTGCGGGGTCCGCGATCGCAAGGCCGACTACGCCGCCGCCGGCGCGCGGGTGATCGGGATCTCGCCCGACGAGGTGAAGGACATCGACAAGTTCGCCGGCAAATACGACCTCGACTTCACCCTGCTCGCCGACGCCGACCATACCGTCGCCGAGAAATACGGCACCTGGGTCGAGAAGTCGATGTATGGGCGCGAGTACATGGGGGTCGCCAGGACTACGTTCATCATCGACCCGAAGGGGAAGATCGCCAGGGTCTTCCCGAAGGTTCAGCCCAAAAAGCACGACGACCTCGTGCTCGCCGCGCTTAAGAACCTTTAGCGGTGTCCTCATTCGCTCGCGCGCAGAGCACGCCACGCTCCCTGCGTCCTTGCTAGAGGCCCTTAAGCACTGGCGATAACCGCGACGATGAAAGACCCGTAAAGCGCGAACCAGCCGATCACCGCCGGCAGTTTGAAGCGGCGCGACAGGTGCAGGCTCTCGTAGGCGAGCAGGCCGCCGGCGAGACCGAGGCCGATCGAGAGGATCGCGGTCCAGCTGAGGTCCCATTCGGTGAAGATCAGCCCGATCCCGACCGGGATCATCGCCTGGAAGACCATCGCCCCGCTGATGTTGCCGAGCGCGAGGGCGTCCTTGCCTTCACGCACCCAGAAGAAGCTGTTCACCTTCTCCGGCAGCTCGGTCGCCAGCGGCGCCAGGATCAGCGCCAGCACCAGCGGCTCGGCGCCGATGCTCTCGGCGATGTGGAGGAGCTCCTCGACGAAGAGGTGGGCGCCGCCGACCATCGCCGCCAGCCCGACCAGGAGCTGAAGCACGCAGAGCAGGAGCGACGGGTCTTCGCGCCGTTCGGCACGGCGCTCGAAGATCAGCGGGTTGAGCGACTCTTCGCTCTGCACCTCTCCGCCGCCCTTGAGGGTGAGGCGGATGTAGAAGACGTAGGCGAGGAGAAAGGCGATGCCGACGGGGACCCGGACGGCCGCGGGCGGCCCCCAGGCGAGCAGCCCGGCAAGCGTGAAGAGGGAGAGGAAGAAGACGAGGTCGCGCTCCAGCGTCGGCCTGTGGACGTTGAGCTGGACTCCCTGGTCGCGTTTGTCCCGGTAGAGGTAGGCGAAGAGCCCGACCAGCCCCATCGCCAGCGTCGCCAGCAGGAAGGGGGCGCCGACGATCGCGCCGACGGCGACGTCTTCGGAGCCCGCGCTGACGTCGAGGAGGGCGACGATCGCGATCAGCGTCTCCGGCATCGCCGTCCCGACCGCAGCGAGGATGCTGCCCACGGCCCCCACCCCGACCTCGAGCCGGTGGCCGATCCACTCGACCGCGTTGGTGAAGATCAGCGCCCCGGTAAGGACGATCGCGAAGCTGACGAGCAGGAGCAGGACTTCCATCGACGGAGCCTACTCAGGCCCCTCAGGCGAAATAGAAGGCAAGGGCGAAGACGAAATAGACCGCTAGGAGCTGCACGCCCTCGAACCAGGTCGACTCGCCGTCGCTGGTGACGTGGTTGCCGATCAGGATCGCCAGCAGGATCGCCCCCAGCTCGAAGCCGTTGAAGACGAGCACCAGCGGATAGGGGCCGATGAGCAGGGAGGCGATCACCAGCACCGGGGCGACGAAGAGGGCGACCTGGGCGCTGGAGCCGACGGCGATGTTGACCGCGAGGTCCATCTTGTCTTTCATCGCCACCAGGACCGCGACCCAGTGCTCGGCGGCGTTGCCGACGATCGCGACGACGATCACCCCGATGAAGAACTGGGAGAGACCGACCGATTCGGAGGCCTCGGTGATCGAGCCGACCAGGACCTCCGACATCACCCCGACGAGGACTCCGGCGATCGCCAAAACGATCACCGAGGTGCGGGTCGACCAACCCCAGGTGTCTTCCTCCTCGTACTCGGGGTTGAAGAGGTCACGGTGCGTCTTCAAGGAGAAGAAGAGGCCGATCACGTAGGTGACGATGAGGACGATCGCGACCGCCAGCGAGAGGTGCTCGATGGTGCCGCCGTAGTGGATCGACTCCGCCCCTGGCTGCGGCAAGCCCTTGCCCTCGACCAGCTCGAAGATCGCCGGCATGATCAGCGCCGCCCCGGCCAGCATCAGCATCGTCGTCTGGATGCTGGCGCTGGTGCGGCTGAAGCGCTGTTTTTCGCGGCCGATGCCGCCGGCCAGCATCGCCGCCCCGAGGACCAGCAGCATGTTGCCGAGGATCGAGCCGACGATCGAGGCCTTGACAACCTCCTGCAGCCCCTTGCCGAGGGCGAAGAGGGCGATGATCAGCTCCGGCGCGTTGCCGAAGGTGACGTTGAGGAGGCCGCCGATCCCGGGGCCCGACCGCGCCGCCAGCTCCTCGGTAGCGCGGCCCATCAGCGCCGCGGTGGGGACGATCCCGAGCGCTGAGGTGGCGAAGACGACGGTCGCCGGCGCCCCCAGTAGATCGAGGACGACGGCGATCGGGATCAGCGGCGTCAGCAGGTAGGGCCAGCCCATCGGCGCCCTGAAAAAGGACGCGTCCAGGCTGGGCCCTCCCTCACCCACGGCTTCGTGGCCTGTGGGCTATCTCGAACTCGCGCACTTCTGCAGATCGGCCGGGGTGCGGGCTTCCTGCAGACATTCCGCGTACTTGCTGCCAGAGCTCGAACCGCCCGCGCCCCCCATCAGGCCTTCGAGCAGGCCGCCGAGGCCTTTTTCGCTGCCCTTCAACAGTTCAAGCGGGTTGACGTGGAGCTGCTTGAACAGCACTTCCAACGGCTTCGCGTTGGAGGGTTCGGAGAAGCTCTGCTCTTCGTTGACGCCGGAGAGCGTCAGTTCGATTTCCAGCTCGACCTTTTCGCCGTTCGCTTCCGGCGGCTGGATCGTCAGTTCGGCCGCCACCTTGCGGACGATGTCGTCTTCGCCAACGTAGAGGTCGACGTGCGCCTGCTTGATCGCCTTCGAAAGTTCGCCCTTGGCTTCTTCGAGTTCGCCGATCGGCAGCGGCCCGGCGGCTTTGAGCTGCGAGCTGCAGGCCGGGTCTTCGGTCAGCTGGATCAGCGCATCGACGGCGCCGCCCGGGTTGAGGTCGCCGCTGATCTTCGTCGTCGAGGTCCCCTCGATGTCAGCTTCCCCTTCGTTGACGAGTTCGTCGGCGAGCTGGCTGAACTTGATCCCTTCCGCGGCCTTCTGGCAGGCGGTGATGTCGCCGCTTTCGCCTTCCTGCTGCTGCGCCTGTTCGAGCGCTGACTTGAGGAAGCCGAAGGTGGTCGGGTCGACTTCGTAGGCGTCGCCCTTGTATTCGATGAAGCCGTGGTCCTTGAGCAGCGTCACGCCGCCTTCGAAGTTGATGTCTTCACCGGCGGCCGAGCCGCTTGCTTCGGCGCTCAGCTCGACCTGGGGAAGCTCGCCTTTGGCGCCCATTTCGAAGGGGCCGGACAGCTTGACTTCGACGTTGCCGCCTTCGTCGCCTTCGGCGGTGACGTTCAGCGCCATGTCGAGTTCGCCGCTTTCGACGCCTTCGAGGCTGGCCTTTTCGAGGACCTTCTGCGGATCTTCGCCGCTGCTGCCGCTGCTGCCGCTGTCGCTTCCGCAGGCCGCGAAGACGGCTGCGATCGCGGTGAGGGCGGCGAACAGCGCAAGAAATCGGATACGGGTCAAGAGATGGGGCTCCTAGTGCTCGAGAACAGGACCGGGGCGCAGTTTACGGCGGGGGCGACGGATCCTGCCCGGCGCGTCGCATCCCCCGCTCGATTTCCTCGTTGACGACGCGGATCGTCTCCACGCGGGCGAATCGCTTCGACTCCGCCGCGATCGCCCGCCAGGGCGCGTGCTCGCGGTCGGATCGCTCCAGCATCTCCTCCACCGCCGCCTCGTACTGCGGCCGTTTCTCACGGTTGCGCCAGTCCTCCTCGGTCAGCTTCCACGACTTCAGCGGGTCGTTTTCCCGCGCTATGAATCGCCTCAGCTGCTCCCCGGCGGAGACGTGGAGCCAGAGCTTGACGATGATCGCTCCCTCGTCGGCGAGCGTGCGCTCGAAGTCCTCGATCTCCCCGTAGGCGCGGCCCCATTGATCCTCGCTGGCGAAGCCCTCGACCCGCTCGACCAGCACCCGGCCGTACCAGGAGCGGTCGAAGACGGTCATTCCGCCCCAGCCCGGCAGCGCCGGCCAGAAGCGGCCGAGGAAGTGGTGGCGCTTCTCGTCAGCGGTGGGGGCGGCGAACTGGGCGACGCGGACGTGGCGCGGGTCGAGCGGGGCGACCAGGCGCTTGATCGCGCCTCCCTTTCCGGAGGCGTCCCAACCCTCGAAGACGACGATCAGCGGCGGCCCCACCCGGCACTCGCCGATCAGCCCGCCGAGGGTCAGCCGCAGCTGCGCCAGCCGCTCCCCCTCCCGCCTCAGACCCTCTTCCTCCTCCTGCTTGCTCAGGTCCTGCGAGAGGTCGACCTCGTCCAGGCGTCCCATGGCGTGAACCTACCCGGCGTTCGTCCTTTCCCCCACATATGCCCGGAAAAGGACGAACGCCGGCTATTCGCCGCTGTCGCCGCGGGATTCTTCGATCGGCGGCGGTCGGTCTTCGGTGGTGACGTTGGCGAGCAGGGGGAAGAGGAGGGCGCCGAGGAAGATCAGGATCACCCCGGCGGCAACGAGCCAGCGGGCGCGGCTGAGGTGGCCGAGGATGCCGATCGCGAACCCCGCCAGCATCAGCGCGATGTAGGGCGTCGGGCTATGCGGGAGCAGCGCCAGAGGCGCCTGCGTGAGGGCGAACACGGAAACCGGCACGGATGCGTGATTATCATCGCCGGCATGGCCGAAGGCTCCGTCGCAGAGGTGAAGCAGTCGCTGGCCGAGGTCGGCTACCTCGCCGACGAGCCCGCCGCGCTCGTCTCCTTCCTCGCCCAGAAGCTCGGCAAGCCGGTCCTCGTCGAGGGCCCGGCCGGGGTCGGCAAGACCGAGCTGGCGAAGGCGCTCTCCCGCGCCAGCGGCCGCGAGCTGGTGCGCCTGCAGTGCTACGAGGGGCTCGACGAGGCGAAGGCGATGTACGAGTGGAACTACCGCAAGCAGCTGCTGCGGATCCAGGCGGGCGGCGAGGCCGGCTGGGAAGACGTCCAGGACGACATCTTCAGCAGCGACTTCCTGCTCGAGCGCCCGCTGATGCAGGCGATCGCCAGCCCCGAACCGGTGGTCCTGCTGATCGACGAGATCGACAAGACCGACCAGGAGTTCGAGGCGATGCTGCTCGAGCTTCTCTCCGACTTCCAGATCACGATCCCCGAGCTGGGGCGGATCGAGGCGACGACGATGCCAATCGTCGTCCTCACCTCGAACGACTCGCGCGAGCTGACCGAGGCGCTGAAGCGCCGCTGCCTCTACCTCTGGCTCGACTACCCCGAGCTCGAACGCGAGATGGAGATCGTCCGCCTGCACACGCCGGAGATCTCCGAGACGCTGGCCCGCAAGCTGGTCGAGGTGATCCGCATGGTCCGCGCCCTGGACCTGAAGAAGCCGCCTTCGATCGCCGAGTCGATCGACTGGGCGCGGACGCTGCTGCTGCTGGGGGCCGAGGACATCGACCGCGAGACCTTCACCCAGTCGATGTCGATCATCGTCAAGCACCGCACCGACATCGACTTGGTCGCCGAGCGCGTCGGGGTCAAACTTGCCGACCCCCTACGGACCCAAAGCTGAGGCCGGGCCGCCAGGGATGGCGGCGAAGCTGCTCGGCTTCTGCGAGGAGCTGCGCGGCGAGGGGGTGGCGGTTGGCACCTCGGAGATCCTCGACGCCTTCGCCGCCCTCGGCGAGGTCGGCTGGACCTCACGGGCGGACTTCCGCGAGGCGCTGGCGACGACGATCGCCAAGTCCCAAGACGACCGCCGCGTCTTCGAGCTGCTCTTCGACCGCTACTTCTTCCGCATCGCCGAGGCCGAGGCGGTCCAGCGCGGCGTCACCGAGCACGCCGAGGGCGGACCGCCGGCCGGCGAGGGCGAGCGCTTCGACATGGACGAGATCTCCCAGGCGATCCGCGAGGCGATCGCCGCCGGCGACGAGGACGCGATGCGAGACCTGGCGCGCCTGGCGATCGCCGCCTTCGGGCGCGCCGAGGGCTCCGGCGTGGTTGGCGTCGACGTGCAGCGAATCCGCCGGACGCTGGGGCTGACCGCAGGGGCCCAGCCGCCTGGCGAGGACGGCGGCGAGCGACCGCCGATCGACCGCGACCAGCTGACCGGATTCGAGCGCCATCTGCGACGCGAGCTCGAGCGCGACCTGATCGAGCGGACCGAGACCCTGCCCCCCTCCCGCCCCCTCGCCGAGCTCGACCGGGCGCTGCCGACGAGCCCGACCCAGGACCTCGCCGCCGTCCACCGCGCCGTCTCGCAGATGAAGCGGCGGCTGGCGACGCTCGGCCACGAGCAGCGGGGGCGGAAGAAGGGTCAGCACGTCGACGTGCGGCGGACGATGCGCGCCTCGCTGGAGACCGGTGGCGTGCCGCTGCGACTGCGCTACCGGCCGAAGCGGCCGCGGCGACCGGAGATCTACGTCCTCTGCGACGTCTCCACCTCGGTCACCTCGGCCAGCGTCTTCTTCCTCTCCGTGCTGCATGCCCTGCACGACTCGTTCCGCAAGCTGCGCAGCTTCGTCTTCATCGAGCGGATCTCCGAGGTGACCGAGATCTTCGAGCACGAGCGCGACTTCCGCGAGATCGCGCGGCGGATCTCCAGCGAGGGCGGCGTCGCCGACGTCTCCGGCTACACCGACTACGGCCGCGTCTGGCTCGAGTTCCTGACCGAGATCTCCGACGACCTCGACCCGCGCTCGACCGTGATCGTCCTCGGCGACGCCCGCACCAACGGCCGCGAGCCCCACGCAGAGGTCTTCGGCCAGATCGCCGAGCGGGCCGGCCGCCTCTTCTGGCTCAACCCCGAGCCAAAGCTGTACTGGAACTACGGGGACTCGGTGATGGCCGCCTACGAGCGCCACTGCGACGGCGCCTTCGAGTGCTGGACCACCAAGCACCTGGAGGACTTCGTCAACGTGGTGGCCGGCGCCGCCCCCGTCGCCGAATGAGAGCCCTCTTCCTCCGCCACGGCGAGTCGGTCCACAACGCCGCCCGCAGCGGCGAGCCGGCGGCGCACTCCGACAGCGACCGCCTGACCGAGAAGGGCGTCGAGCAGGCTCACGCCGCCGGCGCCGGCCTGCGTCAGCTCGGCGTCACCCGCCTGCTCTCGAGCCCGCTGCGGCGGGCGGGGGAAACGGCGCAGGCGGTCGGCGAGGCGCTCGGGCTCGAGCCGGAGGAGATCGATTACACCGGCGAGCTGACCTCCGGCGAGACCTTCGAGCAGGCGGTAGCCCGGGTGCGGCGGCTGAAGGTCGAGCTGGAGTCGGGCGCCGACGGCGAGCTGCCGCTGCTCGTCACCCACGGCATCTTCACCCGCTTCTTCCTCCTCGATTCGGTTCTCGGCGAGCGCTTCGAGGCGCCGATGGCGGCTGGGCTCTGGAACCTCGGCTCCCACAACTGCGGACTCAGCACCTTCGCCCACGGCGAGAGCAGGGACCCGCTCGGCGAGTCGATCCCCGGCTGGACCTGCCTCACCTGGATGGAGCGGCCGTGGGGCCGGCCTTGACGATCCGCACCGGGTCATCGGGCGAGACCTGCCACTGCTCGTTGACGATCGCTCCCTCCGGCGGCGCCACCGGCCCCTCCAGCAGCGGGTCGTCGGTCTCCTGCATCCAGGCCTCGAGTCGCTCCCGCAGCGCCGCCAGGACCTCCGCCTTGCCCGAGTCCCCGGCGCAGTTCCGCCCCTCCTGCGGGTCCAGCACCAGGTCGTAGAGCTGCTCCTCGGGGACTACCTGCTTCCCCCACCCGGCCTCGACCAGGAGGTCCTTGGTGTCGCTGTCGTCGCAGTTAGCGAGCACGGGACCCGGGTATTCGTCAAACCTCCTTATGTACTTCCAACGCTCGGTCCGGATCGCCCGGTGGGGCTGGTAGGCGGCGTGGTAGGTCGTCTCCGAGAAGATCGCCTCGTGGAGGCTTTTGACCTCCCCCCGCACCAGGGGCATCAGCGAGCTGCCCTGCAGCCAATCGGGGTGCTCGGCACCGGAGAGGTCACAGAGGGTCGGGAAGACGTCGAGGTGGCTGACCGGGGCGTCGACCACCTTCCCGGGCGGGAAGCCAGGGCCGCGGACGATCATCATCACCCCCGTGCCGCGGTCGAACAGCGTTGCCTTGGCGCCGGGGAAGGCGATGCCGTGGTCGGTGGTGCAAACGACGACGGTGTCCTCGACCAGGTCGAAGTCGTGGAGGGCGTGGAGGACGGCGCCGATCCCCTGGTCGAGCGAGCGGGCGCTGGCCTTGAACTCGGCCATGTCGCGGCGGGTCACCAGGTTGTCGGGCAGGTTGGGCGGCGGCTGCGAGTAGAGCGTGTCGCGGACCGAGGTAGGGGCGGCGAATTCGCGGTGGGTCTCGAAGAAGCCGACCGACATGAACCACGGCTCGGCGGGCGCCTCGCGCAGGGTCTTGATCGTCAGCGGCGCGACGAAGGAGGCGTTGTTCTGGCCGACGGGGACGACCTCGTCATAACCGATAACGCCGGGGTCGAGGGAGATGTGCTGCTCGCCGATCAGGATCGAGCGGTAGCCGACCTCGCGCAGGGTGTGGACCCAATGCTGGCGGTAGTCGTTCAGCTTCCAGCCGCGGTGGGCGAGGCCGAGCATGCCGTTGTTGTGGCAATAGAGGCCGGTGAGCAGGCTGGCGCGGCTGCCGGAGCAGGTCGGGGCGGCGCAGAAGGCCTCGCGGAACAGCACTCCCTGGTCGGCCAGCATCTGGATGTTCGGGGTCGGGACCTGGAACCCGTACGGCTGGACATAGCGCCCGGTGTCGTGAGAATGGATGTAGAGGATGTTGGGCGGCCTCATCGGAGGTACCTAAATTAGATGAAACCCGATTGCTCCTACCTCGTCTGCGCCACCCCCCGCAGCGGCAGCACCCTCGTCTGCCACGCGCTCGAGGAAACCGGCGTCGCCGGCCGCCCCGAGGAGTACTTCGAGGCGCTGCGCCATAGCGGCCGCCCCCGCCGCCCGGAGGAATACTTCCTCGGCGTCGAGGACCAGTCGATCCGCGACCACCTCGGCGAGCGCAGCGTCGGCTCCGACCCCCAGCCCCGCTCCCCGCTCTGGAGCCGCGCCGCGTATGACCGCTACCTCGAGTGGGCCTTCGAGACTGGGACGACCGAGAACGGCGTCTTCGGCGCGAAGCTGATGTGGGGCTACTTCGGCGAGTTCGTCAGCCTCCTGCGAAACGTCCCCCCCTACCGCGACGTGCCACTGGCGGAGCTGCTGCCGACCGTCTTCCCCCACCTCACCTTCGTCCGCGTCGTCCGCGCCAACAAGGTGCGGCAGGCGGTCAGCCTCTGGAAGGCAGTGCAGACGGCGACCTGGCGCGAAGACGACCTCAGCGCCAAGGCAAGCTCGATCGAGGAGGACGGCGGCCCGCCCTATCGCAGCTTCGTCGAGGCCCACCGCCCGCAACTGCGCTTCCACTACCGGGCGATCGACCACCTGCTCGACCAGCTGCTGGTCGAAGAGGCCGCCTGGGACGCATTCTTCGAGCACGCCGGGATCGAGCCCATCCTCGTCCTCTACGAGAACTTCGCCGCCGACTACGAGGCCAGCACCCTGCACCTGCTCGAGCGCCTCGACATCTCCTGCCCCGAGGGCTTCGAGTTCGAGCCGCGGATGAAGAAGCAGTCCGACCGCATCAACGACGACTGGACGAAGCGCTACAGCGAGCTGCGCCTGGGCCGCGACTTCGACCTGGTCCCGGCGCCGGTGGAGGAGAAGGCGCGGCAGTCAAGCCCATAACCCGAAGTCGCGGGGTTCGAAATCCTTTCCCCCGCCTTGTACTTCCCGCGTACGCCGTGTGCCCTTGTGTGTACCCTGGGGGTATGGCCGAGCGGAACCGCCGCATCAACGTCACCCTGGAGCCGGACTATGCCCAGAAGCTGGCGAGCCTGGCTGAGCGGACGCATGTCCAAGAGGGGACCTTGGCTCGCTCGCTCCTTTCCAGCGCGCTTGACGAAGCCGACCCCGATGCTTCGCGGATCACTGAAATCCTCGACGGGATTCCTGGAGCATGGGAGAGGGCGCAGAAGTCGATCGAGCAGGCTCGGCGCGGCGAGACGGTGCCGCTCTCCGAGCTGTAGTCGATGGCGACGATCGAGGTCACGCGCTTGGCGCGTGACGAGCTTCGTGAGCTGATCGAGACTCGCCAGCTTCCGGTCGACACGCGCGAACGGGTCTCGCGCACCCTGCTCACGCTGGAAGAGTTCCCGCGCGCCGGCAAGCAGCTCTCGGGCGTCTGGCGGGACTGTCGGGCGCTGATCGGTCCCTGGGGCTGGCTGATCGTCGTCTACATGTACATCGAGGCCGAGAACCGGGTCGTCGTCATCGCGTTTCACGATGCGCGGACGTCCGACGCCGCGATTGCGCGCGCTTGATCGCAGCTTTGAGCCTCGCTGTGTACTAAACGGACACTAAGTTGAGCGCAATTCGGTCCAACTCAGAGGACTTCAATAACCGGGAAACCTCCGACATCGTGCGGGCATGCACTGGTAGGTCGCGCACCCCCTCCCGGGCGCCCCTGAGATGATTCCGCCGCATGCACCCGATGGCCCCTGTCGAGCTTCGTGGCACCTGCGTCTCGATCGAGCCCCTGCGCCTCGACCATGCCGCTGGGATTCTTGCTGCTGCCGATATGGACGAGGTGTTCGCCTGGCTTCCCTATTCGCGCCCTACGGACCTCGTTCAAGCAGAAGCATGGATCGAGGATGCGCTGGCGGACCGGTCTGCCGATCGGCGTTTCCCATTCGTGGTGCTGAAGGCTGGAGAGAATTCAGTGGTCGGCTCCACCTCCTACTGGGACTTCGACGCGGACAACGCCCATGTCGAGATCGGCTCGACCTGGATCAGCCGCACCGCCTGGGGAACTGGTATCAACGCGGAGGCGAAGCTGCTGCTGATGGAGCACGCCTTCGAGACCCTTGCGCTCGAGCGGGTCGCCTTTCGCACGGACATCCGAAACGAGCGCTCGCAACGGGCGATCGAGCGGCTTGGCGCGAGCAAGGAGGGTGTCCACCGCCACGAGATGCGGAGACGCGACGGTAGCTGGCGCGACAGCGTCCACTACTCCATTCTCCTCTCGGAGTGGCCTGACGCGAAGGACCGCCTGCGCGATCGGATCGGGGTGGGATGATCGAGGTTCGCGAGATCCAGCTGGGAGACACCTCTCGAGCCGCTCGGGCGATGCTGGAGCTGCGACCCCGATGGGAGACTGCAGACGCGCTCGCCGACTTCATCGATGACGCGCTACGCCCATCGGGCTACCGCATCGTCGGGGTCCTCGACGGCCCTCAACCGGAGGCACTCGCGGTAGCGGGCTTTCGCGAGGTCAGGTCACTCGCCTGGGGTCACTACCTCTATGTTGACGACGTCTCCACCCTGCCCACGGCGCGGCGTTCGGGTTACGGCGAGCAGCTCATGGACTGGCTGGGCAGGGAGGCCCGCCGGCTCGGCTGCGAGGGGCTTCATCTCGACTCCGGCGTCACTGCCGATCGCGCTGCTGCGCACCGCCTCTATATGCGAAACGGGCTCCGCATCTCGGCACATCATTTCGAGCGAGAGATCTAAAGCGGACTCCAATGCTGGGGAAATAGCGATGAAGACCGACTCACAATGTTCGGGAGCGTCGATCGAGAAATCCACCTCCTCTTCTTCGGCGACTCCCATACCGTCGGTGGGATTCTCGCCACCCTCCTCGGTGCGATGATCGCGCGGCATGAGCCACGATCTGCATAGCCTCCCGGGCGATCTGCCCGTCCCCGAAGACGATGGTGCCGGCGATCGCCTGCTGGACGCGCCGATTCCCCCGGTCGTGCTATCGAGCACTACAGGGGAGGAGGTCGAGTTGGCCGCGGTCTCGGCGGGGGGCGGACACCTCGTTGTCTACGTCTATCCGCAAACCGGGGTTCCAGGCCGGTCGGTCCCCGAGGGATGGGACCGCATCCCGGGCGCGCGTGGCTGCACCCCGCAGAGCTGTGCGTTTCGCGACAGCGCCGACGAGCTGGCCGCGCTCGGCGCATCCGTCTTCGGGCTCAGCGCCCAACCCCTCAGCGAGCAACGCGAGTTCGCCGAGCGGGAGCGCCTTCCCTATCCGCTGCTGAACGACAGCGAGTTCCAACTGAATCGCGAGCTCGGCCTTCCGACCTTCGAAGCGAACGGCGTCAGGTACTTCCGTCGCCTCACCTTCATCGCGCGTTCCGGGCGGATCGTCAAAGTCTTCTACCCCGTCTTTCCGCCGCAGGACAACGCCGGTGACGTGATCGCCTGGCTGCGGTCAAAGCAGGGCCTTGAAGGCGACGACACCGCAGCCGCTCGGCGTATTACTTGACTAACCGGGGGCCCAGGCGGGAGGCGCCCGAATTACGGGCAACTACAATACATATGTATTGCTTGCTGCTGTATCGTATCGGCGATGAGCGTGACCGCCGCGCCCACCAGCCGAGCTTCCGGCCCGATAAGGGCAGAGGAGGCTGCGTCACTGCCCTCACCCCCAACCACCGCACAACCGCCCCTGCTCCAGTTGCTGCGTTTTCGACAGCGCCAGATTGAGTTCGTCTTCCGCGCACGACGAGAGCTGGGCGACGTCTTCTCCATGCGCACCGGCGAACCCGTGGCGCAGGTGATGACCGGGCACCCCGAGGACGTGCGTTCGCTGTTCAGCGCAGACCCGGCGTTGGCCCCTTCGACGGCCGGGGAATCGCCGCTGCGGCCGATCCTCGGCCCGGACTCGGTTCTGACCGCGATCGGTGATCGCCACATCCGCCAGCGCAAGCTTCTCCTTCCCCATTTCCACGGCGATTCGATCGCCCGCTACGTCGAGGCCATCGAGGTTGCGGCGGAGCGGGAGATTGAGTCCTGGCCGCTCAACGAGGCGTTCCCCGTCGCTCCGCGGATGCAGGCGATTACGCTCGACGTGATCATGGCCGGGATCTTCGGCATCGAGGGCAAGCCCTCCTCCGGAACCGCTGAGCACCGGCTTCGCGCTGCGACCAAGCGCTTGGTGGACTTGACGACCAGACCCGGCGGCCAGCTGATCGAACTGATGAACGCCCGCCGAGCCGAGCCGATCGGACTCGCGAGACCGCTCCTGCGGATGCTCGAGCGCCCGATCGACCTGCTGATCGAGCAGCGGCGTCAGGCCGACGACCTGGATGAGCGCCGCGACATCCTCTCGATGCTGCTGCAGGCCCGGACCGAGGAGGGCGCAGCGCCGACTTCGGAGGAAGTTCGCGCGGAGCTCCTCACCTTGATTCTTGCCGGACATGAGACCACGGCCAACTCCCTCGCCTGGGCCTGGGAGCGGCTGACCCGCAACCCGGCCGCCCATGAACGGCTGCTCGATGCCGTCCGCACGGATACGGACGCAGATGCTGTGATCGAGCAGACGATCGTCGAGACGATGCGCTCGCGTCCTGTTGTGCCGCTCACGGGCCGGCGGGTAACGGTCCCATGGCAGCTCGGCCCATATGCGATCCCAGCGGGAACCGGCATCCTGATCAGCATCTTGCTGGTGCATCACAGGGAGGACCTTTACCCGGAGCCGTTCGAGTTCCGGCCCGAGCGGTGGGAGGGCCGAAAGCCGGGAACCTATGAATGGCTCCCGTTCGGCGGCGGCATCCGCCGCTGCCTTGGTGCGAGCCTCGCGATGGCAGAGCAGCGGGTAGTCCTCGCCACGATGGCGAGGCGGCTCGACATTGCGTTCGATGAGCCCGCCCCAGAGCCCGCGCTTCATCGCAACGTGACCATGATTCCTCGGCGCGGCGCCAGGATCATCGTTCGCTCTCGCCGCTGATTGCGTCGGCTACCCTGGCCCTCGAATGAGAGTGGCCGACGCAGACCTCACCGCAGTGGCCCGCATCCGCAATGCGGCGCTGGAGCGATTCGCCCGCGACGGCGTCGCCGGAACCACGATTCGGGATGTCGCCAAAACGGCCGGCGTGTCAGCAGGACTCGTTCAGCATCACTACAAGACCAAGGCCGACCTGGAGCAAGCCGTCAACGAGTATGTGTTGCGGGTCGCGGTCGAAGCCTCGGAGGGGGTAGAAGAGGCAACCGCGGAAGCCACCACCGAAGAGCTGTTCCTGACAATGGGCGAGCGAATCATGGAGTTCGTTCGGGACCATCGCTCGGCCATGCTCTACGTGATCCGCGCAGCGGCGAACGGCGAAAAGGCGGGCCTCGACATCTTCGACGCTTTCCTGGCATTGGTGAATCAACACGTCGAGCGCCTCGCCGAGAAGGGGACGTTGCGGGACGACGTCGACCGGCTCTGGCTCGGTTTGCAGGTCGTGATCCTCGACCTCGGCACTGTCCTTCTGGAGCCGGCCATCGATCGCCACCTGCCGGCCCCGTTGTTAGAGCCCGAACAGCTCGATCGCTGGCGGAAGGCTTGCACCGAGCTGCTCCGCCAGGGGTTCGTGAAGGACGGTCCGATACATAAATAACGCTTGCCATACATTTGTATGGTAGGTTCGGCACATGAAGGGGCGGCCCGGGCAAGCGTGCGTGATCGGCGGGCAGGGGACGTTGGGGCAGGCAGTCGGGGGGTCCCTCCGCTCGTCCGGTTGGGCGGTTCAGGCTGCAGGTCGACGACAGGGCGTCGCTGTCCACCTCGATCTCGACGACTCGAGCACGCTCCCAGCGGCGCTGACGAACGCGGACCTGATCGTCAGCGCCGTCGCAGATCCGTGTTTCACCGCCGAGCGCTGGGTTCTCGAGAACGGCGGTCTGCTCGTCAACTGCAGTCACGCCCCCGGCGCAGAGGCAGCTGCTCTGACAGCGGCGTTCGCTGCGCGGTGCAAGGGAACCGTTCTGCTGAACGCGGGGCTCGTCCCCGGCATCGCCAACCTGGTCGCAGCCGAGCTTCTCGACGGGCACCCCGCAGCAGACACGCTCGCGGTCGCGTTCACCATTGTCCGGCAGGCAACGGCCGGCAGGGGCGGCGGCGAATTCGTCCATTCCGGACTCGCTTCACGCTCACACCACGAGGTGGTCGACCTGCCGCTGCCCGAGCCCTTTGGACATCAGGCTTGCATCGAGATCTACGAGGATGGGGACTGCGGATTTGCTGGAGTGGCCGAGGGCCGACGCGTGAAGAACTACCTCGGCTTCGGCGATCGATCGATTGCCTGGAGCTTGCGGATCGCGAATGCCCTTCGCCTGATGCGGACCCTCCCGAAGGCGGCGTTTGCGCTGAGCGCACACAAGGGGAATCCATCACAGGAGCCCACCGGCATTTGGGTGGGGGCCAGTGCAGGTGGTGAGCTTCTCGGAAGCCGGACCATCAAGTGCGAGGGCGACTACCGAACGACCGCCGAGGCTGCCCGCGTGTTCAGCGAGGCGCTGATCGCAAATCGCCGGCCTGGCTGCTTCAACCCGGAGGATCTATTCAACCTCGGCGACCTGACGGCGCCGCTGAACGAGATGGGAGTTCGTGTTGGACAGTCAGACCGCCGATAGGACGCAAGGCGAGCCTTTGGGTCGCATGCCTGAAAAGCTCGCGACACCGCCGCATCTGAATCTGCTCCGCATTCTGCTTGCAGCAGCGATCCTCTCGTCGGCGATCCACTACACCCATAACTTCGTGATGGCGAGTATGTACCCGCCGCTGCCGCCGCTGTTCCCGAACGCTCTCGCCTTCCAGATCGGAATCGTCATCGCCTGGCCCCTACTCACGGGAGTCGGGGTCTGGGGCTACGCGCAGTACGTCGCGGGCAACCTGCGTCGAGCAGGTTGGGCCTTCGTGATCTATTCGATAGTTGGGATCTCGACCATCGGACATTTTCTAGGCCCGAGCCCGGAGATCCCGCCGTTCTTCTTCGTGACCATCTTCACCGACTTCCTTACCGGCACCGCAATGCTTGGCTTCGGCGTCGCGACGCTGAAAGCGATCCGTTCCTAGCTAGTCCCAAGGGTCGGCCTTGAAAATCGCCCGGGCTCGCCAGCTGCCGTCGGAGAGGAAGGTCGTGCCGATCAACCTGCCGCCAGGTTTGAGGCAACGGGCGATCTCGGCCACGCCCGCTCGGGGTCCGGGATCATGTGGAGGCCGCTGAAGGAGAGGAAGAGGTCGACCTCTTCGTCGGCGAAGGGAGGTCGACTATGTCCGCCTCCACGGTCTCGACCTGTCGCAACGAGCGCCGCCCCGCTCGCCTTTGCGCGCGGCGCAGCATCTTCGGGCAGAGGTCGGCTCCCACATAGCGGACCCGCTGATCGGGCGAGAGGGCACGGAAGGCGACTCCGCCGCCGCACGGGACGTCGGCGATCACCGTTCCAGGTCCAGCCTCTTCGATCGGTCTCATGCTCGCGTAGAGGACGCTCGCGTCGATCCCCCCAGATCGTCCGCCCGATCGCCTGCATCAGCCGGGGGGCACGCTCGGGCTCGCCGGCTGTCCCCATAGGCTTTCGCGCATGGTCACGCCGGCCTACGGCCACATGGGCATCGGCTACAGCGATGTCCGCCCTGCCGACCCGCGGATCGAGGACGAGTGAGGGCGGCCGTGCCCGAGCCTTTATACGAAGAGCTTGGCAGTGGCTATGGGGTCGTGAGGCGGCCTGATCCACGACTTGCTGGGCGGATTCATGAAGCGCTGGGCGACGCGCAAAGCGTCGTCAACGTGGGTGCGGGAACCGGCTCGTATGAGCCGCAGGGACTTCGGGTCACAGCGGTCGAGCCGTCGGCCGAGATGATCGCCCAGCGGCCGGAGGGAGCTGCGCCGGCAGTTCAGGCCAGCGCCGAACTGCTGCCCTTCGAAGCCGACGCCTTCGACGCTGCGATGGCAGTTCTCACCGTTCACCACTGGGCTGACCTGCAGGGCGGCATCGCCGAGATGCTCCGGGTAGCACGAAAACGCGTCGCGATCGTGACCTTCGATCCGGAGCCTTTGCGCGAGCTCTGGATCGTCCGTGACTACTTCCCAGGCATGGTCGCGCTCAAGTCCGATGCCACCTCCGGCAGACGCCTCGCAGCAGAACTGCCGGGTGCTCGAAACGAGGTGCTGCCGGTGCCGCGCGACTGTACCGACCTCTTCTTTGCCGCCCTTTGGGGTCGGCCGGAGCTCTTCTTCGACGAAGACGTGGTCGGTCCGATGTGGGTCTGGAGCAGGCTGACCGATCGTGAGCGGCAGGAGGGCCGGCAACGACTTCGCGACGATCTTGCCAGTGGAAGCTGGGACCAGCGCTACGGCCACCTTCGCGGTCTCGAAGAGCTGGACGTAGGACTGCGGATCGTCATCTCCCAGACCGCTGTCGAGAGGTAATCGCTGACCCTACTCATGGATTCCGTTCATCCCGGTGCCGCCGTTCAAAGGTCGCCGCTGGAGAAAAAGGCGACCTAGCCGCGTCCCGGCAGCCGCGCGGCGACGAAGCTCGGGGAAGGCAGCTGCCCCTCGGCGAACATCGCCGCCAGGCCGGTTCGCGCGAACCCCAGGGGGCCGCGCTCGTAGAGCAGGTAGCGGGGCTGCCAGCGAGGGGAGAACTTGGCGTTGAAGCGGTAGAGGCTCTCGATCTGGAAGTAGGGGTTGGCGAGGGTGACGACCCGGCCCAGGGTGCGCTCGGCCAGGCCGCTCGGATCCCGCAGCCAGCGGGCGAAGGCGGCGAAGTTGAGCGACATCTCCTCCACCCCGCGCTCGCGCAGCATCTCGATCGCGCTGACGACCAGGTACTCGGTGAGGCCGTTGACGGTGTCGCGGTCGCGCCGCATCAACCCCAGGGAGGCGACCGGCCGGCCGTGGCAGGGGGCAAAGTGGAGAAAGCCGCGGACCGAGCCGTCGGCGTCGCGCGCGACCACCACCAGGCTCTCCTCCAGGTGGTCGCCGCGGAGGCTGTCGATCGCCATCGAGAAGCCGCGCTCGGGTTCCTCGCCGCGCCAGCGGTCCGAGACCTCCTCGAGCTCGCTCAGCTGCGCCTCGGAGAGCTCGCCCATCGAGTGCAGCGCCGCGGTGTAGCCGGCCTTGCGCACCCGGGTCACCGCCTGGCGCACCTTGCGGATCGCCCGCCCCTCGAGTGAGAAGTCGGCCAGCTCGACGATCGCCTCGTCGCCGATGTAGAAGGAGCTGAGCCCGGCTCCGGTCGCCAGCTCGGCGAACTCCTCGCTGGCGCCGACGACCCCGATCGAGAGGCCGCGCGCCTCGGCGAAGCCGCAGAGATCCCGCAGCAGGCCGGGCACCGCCTCGACCGGCCCGACCGGATCGCCGGAGACGAGCAGCACCCCGGCTTCGATCCGGTAGCCGACGAAGGCCCGTCGCGAGCGGTCGAAGAAGTGGTGCTTGTCGGTCCGCAGCTTGAAGAAGCTGAGGGTGTCGGTGCCGTGGGAAGCGACCAGCTCCCGGGCGAGCGGCCGCAGTTCCCCCGGCGGCAGCCCGCGCGGCCCCGCCAGGGGCCGGAACAGCTGCCAGGCGACGGTCGCAAACGCACCGGCCCAGAGAACGACGAGCGCGGTCGGGACCCACTCGAAGGGGTCGCGGTAGCTCACAGGTTCGGGAGAAAGGGTCAATGCAGCGCTGAGCTCGTTCAGGGTCCGGCCCGGGTTCAGCCCTGGCGTGCCCCAGTGAGAGGCCGCGACCAGAGTGGCGACACTGGCGGCAAAGACGCCGGCGAGAACCCCCGCGCTGCGCATCAACGGCACCCGCCAGCCGCTGTCCTCGTGCACGACCGTGAAGGCACCGCGGCCCGCGCTCAGGACGCCCGCGAGCGCCCAGCAGGCGAGCGCCTCCTCGACGTCGAGCCCCTTCAGCAGGTTGAGCGCGCCAGCGAGGATCAGGACGCCCACCCCCAGCACCCAGGCACGGCGGCGACGGCGCATCAGGTAGATCCCGAGGATGACCAGCGCCACCCCCGCGGAGAGGGCCAGCGCGTGGGCCGCCACCGGCACCTCTCCGGGCACCAGTTCGAGCAGCAGGCGCATCCGCGAGTGCAGGCCCGGGGTCAGGGCAGAGCCGACGTTGACGAGGCCCATGCAGATCGTGCAGAGACCGACCAGCGGAGCCAGCCAGTGCGCGCGCGGGCGGGCGCGGAGCGGCGCCCGGCGCCCGGGAAGGCGCAGCCGCGGGCGCGGCCGGTGACTATCGACGAGGAACACGGCAGGAGAGATGTTGCCGGAGGAACTTAAGCGTGGCCTAACGACGGCCGAAACGGGCAAATTTGAGAATCAGAGCTGCGGTCCGCGCGGGTTTCTCGACGTTCGGCGAGTGTCCTGCCCCCGGGATCAGCGCCGTCTGCGCGCCGGGCACCTTCGCGTAGACGGCAAGCGCCGGTTCGGCTTCGTAGATCTGGTCTTCGGCGCCGAAGATCGCCAGCAGCGGAATGCCCGCCCTTTCGATCCTCCGGTTGAGCGGCTCGGCCCCCGAATAGAGGCCCTCCTCGCCGTCAGAGGCATAGGAGGTGTAGGTCATCTGGTCGAACCCGTCGACGAAGCCTTCGGGTACTTCGAACCCGGGCGCGAAGGCGACCTGCAGCCCTTCCTTGACCGCGAAGTCCGGGATCACCCGCCACAGGGCCTCCCCGATCACGGGCGCGGTGGTGAGTTCTTCGGCAAAGTCGATCGCGGTGGCGAATCGTTCGTCGGGAGCCTGGTCGACCAGCACCAGGCGGGCGACGTAGTCGCCCGGGATTTCGCTCAAGGCGGTGGCGACGGTGCCGCCCAGGGAGTGGCCGACGACGGTCGCGCGGCGCACCCCCAGCCGCTTCATCGCTTCGGCCACGAAGGCCGCCTGGTCCTCCATCGAGTAGCCGGACTTGGGTTTTTCCGATCCCCCGAAGCCGCGCAGGTCGAGAGCCAGCACCCGGTGGTCGCGGTCGAGCAGCGGGATCATCCACTGCCACCAGGCGATCGAGCAGGAGAAGCAGTGAAGGAGGACGATCGGAGGAGCGTGCCGCGGCCCTTTTTCGAGGACCTGCATCTCGCCGCCGGGCAGATGCAGGATCCGCCCTCCCGGCACGGTCACCGTGGCCGGCTTGGTTTCCCCCCCGACCAGGAGCGTGTTGATCGCCAGCAGCGCGGCAAGCGCGGCGACGGCGGCGATCAGGATCTTCCAGCGCCTGGCCACGCCGTGCGTGGAGTGCCGCTACCGCGCCACCCAGGCGTCGGGGGTGGCGGTGAGCTCAGCGACGACCGCCGGCAGTTCGCCGGAGACGAGGTCGGCCAGGGTGACCTCCTCGAGGACGCTGCGGAGGCTGGCGCGGACGGCGACCCAGACGGCCTGCAGGTGCTCGGCGTTGCCGCGGTACTCGATGTCCTCGGGCGGGGTGGACTGCACGTGCGCGATCGGACCCTCGACAGCGCGGACGATCTCGGCGACGGTCACCTCGTCGGCGGGCCGGGCCAGCCAGTAGCCGCCCTTGGCGCCGCGGCGGGCGCGGACGATGCCGTGGTGCTTCAGCTCCAGCAGGATGTGCTCGAGAAACTGCAGGGGAATGTCCTGCGCGTCGGCGAGGCGCTCGCCCTTGACCGGCCCCTCGTCGCCCGCGGCGGCGAGCTCGGCAGCGGCCCGCACCGCGTAGTCGGCCTTCGCGGAAACTCGCATGTATCTAGTAAATCAGTCGGCGGGCAGGGTGCGGCCGAGCGCCGCCGTCTGATCAAGCTCTTGCCGGCGCTCCAGCTCCTCCGCTTCCAGCCGCTGGGCCTCGCGGCGGCGGTTGAGCCAGTGCGGCGCGTAGAGGATCAGGCCAAGGCCGATAGCGGCGATCCCGGCGGCGATTGGCCAGACCGAGGGGTCGCCCTTCTGGATCGTGACGATGCCCGAGCCGACGAGGACGAGCCCCAGGGCGGTGCGGATGAACCCCTGCGGTGCCCGGTCGGACAGCGCCGCTCCGATGATCACTCCCGGCACCGAGCCGAGAAGGATGTTGCCGGCGAGGACGAAGTCGACGTTGCCGCCGATCCAGTGGGCGATCCCGGCCGCCCAGAGCAGGATCGCGGCGTGGAAGACGTCGGTGCCGACGACCTTCTTCGGGGCCAGCCGGTAGACGGCGATCAGCAGGATCGCGATCACGGTGCCCGAGCCGGCCGAGGTGACGCCGATGACGAAGCCGGTGGTGCCGCCGATCACGATCGCGGCGACTTTGTGCCGGCGCTCGACCTCGAAGCGGTCGCGCTCGTCGATCA
>Ga0207693_10001136_pt1 | contig 23854 bp, 15 predicted proteins | sample LARL81metaG_FD_184347 | JGI IMG/M metagenome (GOLD analysis project Ga0207693, IMG submission 184347) | Corn, switchgrass and miscanthus rhizosphere microbial communities from Kellogg Biological Station, Michigan, USA - LAR L8-1 metaG... | ecosystem: Host-associated > Plants > Roots >... | reverse complement strand
GAGCTCAAGGCATGACGCTTCAGGCGATCGCTGATCGGCTGAATGAGGACGGGGTTCCAACGGTGCGCGGAGGCGCCAAGTGGCGTCATTCGAGTGTCCAGGCAGCGGCCGGATACCGGCGCCGTCAGCGTGCTCCGCGAGGCGCAGTTCAGATCCGGCCCGTCTCCGCGAGTGAGCGGCGCACGGGATAAGGCAACGGCGTTGATGAGGGGACTCCTGATACTTGCGGGCCTGGTCACGGCGGGCCTTGTCGGAGGCGCCAGCACGCTGTGGGGCGCAGGGCCTACGGCACCGGGCCGTGCCGGCGGTCCGCGGATCGCGCGGTGCCCGGATCCAGGGACGGGGCGGACAAAGTCCATCGGGGGCAAGACATACGCGCTCGAAGGACTGGACACCTTCACCAAGGCGGCGCCGCTCGGCTCGTTCGCCACGTCGAGTGTCGATCGAGTTGTGTACAGGGGTGATCACGGGATGCGGTGGACGGAGTATCCCGATGGTTGGCCCTCCACCAACTCTGGTAGGGCCGAGGGTTATCAGCCGTCCACGGTTCTGTCCGTCCACGACGGCGTTCTGGACTACTACCTGCACAACGACACAAAGGGCAACCCAGTCGGCGCAGATCTCTCGCCCCTGCCGGCAGGACATCGATACCAAACCTATGGCGCGTGGTCCTTCTGCGAAAGAGTGGCCCCCGGCGATTCCCACCATCTCGCCGACTTCCACCAGGCTCCGCTGCTCTGGCCCCAGAACGGCCGAGATTGGCAGTGGTCAGAATCAGACTATCCCGAGGCGGACTTGAACGCCCTTGACTTTTCGGGGTATTCGCACTACGGCGGGTCCGGAGCGCAAGACGTGTTCGATGTCCAATCCGTGGAGCCGAGCTTCGATCCCACCCGGTGGCACGTCTACACCCAGACCTGGGGGCCTGGGTTCCGGTCCTACTACGTAGACGGGCAGCTGGTGGGGACCAGCACCAATCAGGTCTGGTCGCGCCGCGAACGCTGGCAACTGCAGATCGAGCCGCTGGGTCCAAACGACGGCGATTCCGGTCACGTCTATGTGAAATGGGTCTGGATTGGCACGGGTCCGCTGCAACGAGCCCCAAATGTCCGATAGACACACCGGGACGGCCTGAGCTCCGCGGTCCCGGCCCGCCCGGCGGCGTCCCCTGGGATTCCGTCGTAGCGCTCAATCCATGTTTGGGATTTCGCTGAACGGGTAAAGGCCCCAGTCGAGCGGCGTCCCCACGAGGCGCCGCCGAATCCCGACCGGGAGGGACCAATGACGAAGCGGTCGCTGACGCGATCGCTAGCGCGGGTGCTAGTGTGCCCACGCGACATCGACACGCGGAATACCAGCCGCTGTCGCGCACACATGCAGGGACCGAGGCTCTGGATGAGATATGCGCGTGTGGCGGGACGGTCAAGTCAGCGCGTCGTAGCACCGGCAGACGCCCCCAGGCCACGGTGCAGACCGGTCTCGCGCTCCAAGTCGCTGAGCTTGCAGAAAGCCTCGTTCGACAAGCTGCATGACCGAGAGACGGCGCGTCCAGCAGAACCGCACGGCAAACGAGCAAGGAGCTAAGAACCCGTGAGACGATTCTGGATACTCGTAGGTCTGGCGCTAGCCGGGCTTCTCGCCGTGGTAAGTACGGTCACCGCCCGCGAGCGCCACGCTCGCCCGGATGGCACCGGTCGGCGCTCCATTCGCCACCATAAGCGCGACACCCGTCACGTGACAGGGCATCACCAAGCCTGCTTTCACCGCGCGGGCCACCACCGTGCGGGCCATCATCGCGCTGGCCATCACCGAGCCGATCGCTGCCGAGGCAACGCGTGGCGCAGACTACGCCATCGCAGACGCCATCGGCGGAAAACGCCTCCCGTCTCTCTTCCGGGCACCCCAACCGTCACACCCACTGCGAGCGGCGGCAAGATCCAGCACGTGGTGTGGGTCGTGATGGAGAACGAGGACTACGCATCGATCATCGGGTCGGCCGCAGCTCCGTACATCAACAGCCTGGCAAACACCTACGGCCTGGCCACGAACTATTCCGCCATTTCCCACCCGAGCCTACCCAACTACATCGCGATGACCAGCGGTAGTCCTCAGGGCATTACAGATGACAGCGATCCCTCTAGTCACCAACTGAACGTTCCGAACATCTTCAGCCAGTTGCCAGGCGGTGCGTCTCGGTCGGTGGAGGAGAGCATGCCGTCAAACTGCGCTCAGAGCAACTCGGGCCAGTACGCGGTTCGGCACGATCCGGAGGCGTACTACACCAACCTCGGGTCTGACTGCGGCAACTACGACACGCCGTTCGGATCCGCGCCTGACCTCAGCGCACGATTTACCTTTGTCACGCCAAACGTAATCGACGACATGCACGACGGTACCATCTCCGACGGCGACAACTTCCTCAAGGGGTATTTGCCGGCGCTCATGTCGACATCGCAGTATCAGGCCGGAAACACGGTGATCTTCATAGTGTGGGATGAAAACTCCGGCTCGAGCGGTAATCAAATCCCATGTATTGTGATCTCCCCCTACACGCACGCCGTGAGGGACGGGACCTCTTACAGTCACTACTCGCTGTTACGCACAACGGAGCAACTGCTCGGCCTGCCACTCCTGGCCAACGCCGCTTCGGCCAACTCGATGGTCGGCAGGTTCGGGTTCTGACTCATGCACCGGCACACTCCGTCTGGCGCGAATGAGGCGTTGAGGCAGTGAGACGCTTCTGGACACTCGTAGCTCTGGCGGTCGTCGGGCTTCTCGGCGGCGCAGCCCTTGCATCGGGAAACGGGCGCCCCACTCACAGCCTCCGCACCACTCATCGTCACCGGACCGGTGCTCGCTGGGTCAGTCAACCCCGACACCAGAAACACCATAAGCACAGACGACATCGCCGACATCGGAGAAAGCATGGTGCGCAGGGAACGGCGCCTGCAGCCCCGCCGACGACACCGACGGGTGGTGGAACTCTCCCCTCTGGACCATGTCCGAGCGACCCACCGGGTAGCAGTCAAACAGCCGGTGGGCACACGTATGCGTTCGAGGGGATGGACACCTTCACCAGGGCCGCGCCGGTAGGTTCGTTTGCCCAGGCCGCCGCCGACCAGATCGTTTACATAGGCGATCACGGGATGAGCTGGACCGGGTATGGCGACGGTTGGCGCTCCACCTACTCTGGTGGTGCTGAGGGTTATCAGCCCTCCACGGTTCTGTCGGTCCACGACGGCGTGCTGGACTTCTACCTACACAACGACTCCAGTGGCAACCCGGTCGGCGCCGATCCGTCGCCCCTGCCCGCCGGAAATCGCTACCAGACCTATGGCGTGTGGTCGTTCTGCGAGAGGGTTGCCCCAGATGGCTCCTCCGACCTCGCCGACTTCCATCAGGCCCCGCTGCTCTGGCCTCAGAACGACGGCGACGCGAAATCGGCGGAGTCGGACTATCCCGAAGCAACCCTGAACAACCTCGACTTCTCGGGGTACTCGCACTACGGCGGGTCCGGATCGCAAGACGCGTTCGATGTCCGATCCGTGCAGCCAAGCTTCGATTCATCCCAGTGGCACGTGTACACCCAGGCGTGGGGCCCGGGATTCCGGTCCTACTACGTGGACGGGGAGCTGGTGGGTACGAGCACCAATCAGGTGTGGTCGGGTCCGGAGCGCTGGCAGCTACAGGTTGAGCCGTCGGGGACGAATGACGGCGGTTCCGGGCACGTCTATGTGAAATGGATCTGGATCGGTACCGCCATTTCGTGATCACTCGGTATCGACGGCGCTCACCACCGCTCGCCGCGCTGCCGTGCCTAGTCGAGCAGGGCGCTCTTGCGTCTCCGTATCCTTCGCACAGAGTCCCGCCACCGCCTGGCCTTGACAGATGCCGTCGAGGGATCGCCCTGCAGTGTGAGCCAGATCGCGATCAGCGCTCCGAGCGTCTGACCGGCCAACCACCCAACACCGGCACCGGAGAGGCCGGCGCGGGGTATCAGCCAAAGATCAAGCGCGATGGTGACCAGCGTGGAGGAACCCGCGATCAGCAGCGCCCGTCCTACACGTTGCCGGATTCTTTCCACTGCGATGACGAAGTTGACGATAGTGAATGGGATGAGCGCAAGCGCGAACAGCCGCAGCAGGTTCGCAGCCTGTTCGTATTGCGGGCCGAACGCGCGCATGATCGGACCCGCGGTGACGATCACGACGACGACAAGCGGAATCACTACGACGAGCGCCAGCCGACCCACCTGCAGCACGAGCGGCCGGACCTTGGCCTCCGCCAGCGCGCCCTCCACGGTGAGGGCGTTGGACATGTTGACCGCCAGCAGCCGGAGGGAAAAGCTAACGGCCCACGCGGCGTAGTAATAGGCGTTCGCCGCACCAGGCAGAAAGGCCAGCACCAAGAGCGACACGAGTGAGTCCGGGATGGCCGCCGCGACGGCGACGAAATGATGGCCGGTGGCAAAGCGAATCAGTTGCCGTCGCGCCGGAAGCCGCGACGGCACTCCGCGCTCCCGCGTCAGCAAACGGCCGAACAGAGCGCCGTTGATAACGAGGACCAGGCCGATGAGTCCGAGCACCCATGCGCCAAAGATCGCCCATGCGCTCGCCGACGCCGCGAGCAATACGAGCAGAAGAGCCTTGACGACGCCGAAGGTGGCGTTCTCGATGGGCACCCACCCGGCGCGGCGCAGACCAATCAGGACGGCGTCCTGAAGCGAGAACACAACCCATAGAACGACCGACGCGGCAAACAGGAGCACTGTCAGCGGGCTCTGTGTGAGTATTTCGAGGCCCGCCAGGTCCGCAAAGCCAGCCAGGAAGACACCGGCACCGGCGAGTCCGATCGCGATCGCCGCAACGTAGGTGATCCGCACAAGCCGAGTCTGGACGCCGCCGGCCACGGGCACGAAGCGCAGCAGGACGAACTGCAGGCCAATCCATCCAAGGCTGGAGACGAGCATCATCGCGCTGATCGCACCCGCACCCAGCCCCACGGCCTTGGCCGGGTAGAGACGCGCCGCCAGCACCCAGTATGCGAAGCCGAGAACCCCGTTGAGGGCCGTGGTCAGCATCAGCGCGAACGAGCTGCGGTACAACGGCACGCGACGGACGCTGTTCACGCGGGCGACGTAACTCATCGTTCCAGCCTGAGCTCCTGGGCGAGTCTTCCTATCGCCTGGTCGGCCGGCCAGGAAGCCGGCACCAGGACCCGCTGAGCTGGAACGGTCGCCAGGGCGGCGCCAATGATTGCTCGCTCCCGCGCCAGGACCGTCGCAGACGCAGCCCGCAGGGCGGCCAGGCTGAAAATCTGCGATCGCTGGCTGCGCAGGACATCCTCGGCGTCTGCCCCCAGCTCGTCGTGGTCAAGAGGCTCGATAGTCAGCACGTCGACCGGAGCACGGCGAATGACGACTATCTCCCCAATTGGAAGGCACGTCGAGCTGATGCCTGCGCCAAGGGCCGAGGCACTGATCCTCAACGGTGGAGCGACGAAACCCCGAGTGAGGGACTTGAGACCGCTCAGCGCGCCGAGCACTCCGCGAGCGAAGGGTCGCAGCGCGGCAAACGCGGCCGGCGCTGTCCATGCAAGATCCGGGTAAACGCGCAGCCGGCGGGGAAACGGGTGACAGTCATGGCTTGCGTCTATGAGAACCTGATCGTCACCGAGAATCCGAAGGCCCGCGGCCAGGGCGCGTGCCGCCAGGCTGCTCTTGCCGCTACGCGAGTGCCCGATCAGGAGCAGGGCTTTTCCGTCTCGCTCAATGGCCGCGCTCGGCAAAAGCACTGACCCGGCGTGTACGGCAGCGAGCGAAACAAGTGGCTCGACGACATAGCCCTGCACGAGTGTGAGCCCCAGCGGGCCGCGCACGTCGACGGCAACGCCCAGATGGTCGAGATCGCGCCCGATCGCCATGGACGCACGCCATCGCGCGAGCTTGTGGGCGCCGTGCAACTCCGACTCGTGCGTCACCCGCCGGGAGTGTCCGCGGTGGTGAACACAAGCGCCGATATTCACCTCCAGGGCAGGAACCGAGGAGTCGGTGGCAACGGCGGCGCTGGCGTACTCCGAACGAAAGTGCGCCCTCGCTCTGCGGTCGCCTTGGATGGAGACGACTAGGCCGGGGCCGAACCGGTAGCGGTCCTCAGGGACCGATTCCAGCTCAGCACCATTTCGCCAAAGCATCAGCGACCTTCCGGGGGTCGGTCGGGAACGGGGCCCTGACCTCGAGCAACTGGACCCCGTCAAGAATCCCTCGAAGCAACTCGGCTTCGAGGTCGCGAGCCGCGAGCAGCGCAGACGGGCCGGGTTCGGCGCTCGCGTAGCGCACCCGAGCGTCGAGCTCATAAAGCGTTCGACGTTCGTACGCCGCGGACCGCGTCAGGCGCTCCGCTGTCCATCCAAGTTCCGCCGGGCGCACGCTTACTTCATCCCGTGAAACTGTCGTGAGCATCGCGAGCGTCATCAGCGGAGGCGTGAGAGCCGTGTCCCGTGACGACCCATAAACGGCCGCCACTTCGGTTTGCCGGAGCGAGAGCCGACCCGCGAGGGCGAGCGCTCGATCCAGCTGTGATTCGACGACAGCGCCAAGCGGAGTTGACGCCGGTCTGCCGAACAGCGGCAACGCACGGCGCGCGGTGCGCGAGACACGCAAGCGAGCCCGTTGTGACGTCCTGACACACGCCCGGAGACGGGGGAGGTAGTCAAGCACCCAGTCACGTATGCCGACCGGAACGGGAAAGGCGTGAATGCTCGCGCGGCTGTCAATAATCGTCCACTTGTCGGAGATGAACCGTGCTCCCGACTCGGCGAGGGCCAGTGCGGTCTCTGTCTTCCCGGTCTCCGACCAACCGCACACCAACAGTCCGCCCTCTCCGACCTGCACCGCGGTGCCTTGCACAGTTACTGCCCCGCGTTTGATTGTAGCAAGTTGGAGCAGCGGACGCACTACTTCGGAGAATGCCTCCCACAGCGGAAAGCTGCGGTCATATGAAAGCCGTACCTGCCCCGTCTGGGAGCGCAGTCGCGGCAGCTCGAAACGGCAGTTACCATGCAACAGGTAACACCGTCGGCCGTCCGAACCCGTGCGGCGACCATCCCCCGCCGGCCCGTGGACATCGCAGAGCGTTCCCGGTAGGATGTCATCGTTGGGGGTAAGAACAACGTCGGTCGCCGCCGGAGCCATTCCGACGCTTGGCTCGTACGGATCGAGCTGTGAGTTGAGACGCCGAAAGACGTGCTCTCGGTCATCTTCGACCGCGAGGCTTGCCAGCCCGTGCAAGTCAAATATGCGTGCCATCAGCGAACCTAGCCTTTCACCATGCTGACAAAAGTTCGGCCGCGAGTCATCACCATGCCGAGAAACGCTGGCAACATGAGCGATCTTGCGGCTTCGCCTGCTATAGCCGCGGGCGCATTGGCGCTCAGCATCGCCTCGCTGGCCGGTGCCCGCCTGAGACTCAGCGGTTATGGTCTGCTTCAAAGCCTCCCCTGGCCCTACTACGTTGGGTTGGCCGGCCTCCCGCTCGCGTCCGCGGTCGAATGGCGCCGTCGGTCGTCTCGGCCTATGTGGGTACTCGGGTACCTGATCGCGTTCCTCGTGTTGGTCTGGCTCACCCCGTATGTGCTCGAGGGCACCGCGAGGTTCCGGACCGCTTATCTGAGCTACGGGTACGTGGACCCGGTGGTACGCGGGCTCGGCTTGCTCCCACATCTGTTCGTCTACCACAACTGGCCGCTGTTCCCGTTCGCGATGGCCGCGCTACGAAGCGTGACCGCCATCTCGCCGCTCAAACTGATGGCTTTCTTCCCGGCCGTGATAATGGTGCTCTACCTGGTACCGCTATCGGCGCTGCTGCTCTTGGCGACCGACCGGTTGTGGCCGGGACCCGAACGATCCTGGCGTGCATTTCTGCGCGCCCCTCTCGGTACCGATGCGCGATGGGTCGTGGGGTTGTGGGTGTTCGTGGTCTTCCAGTGGACCAACCAGGACTATTTCAGCCCCCAGGCGCTCGCATTCTTGTTCTACCTTGGCTTGTTGGTGGTGCTGGCACACACGGCCCTGCGTCGGCATGGCGGTTTCAGTGGGGCGAGTGGGGCGACCACCGTGGTCTTGTTCACGCTGATCGTCGCGACGCACGTCCTGACTGCGCTCGTCGCGTTGTTCGTCATCGCCGGATTCACGCTGACGCGGCAACTGCGGCGCCCCACGCTCTTGCTTCTATGCCTGCTTGTGTTCGTCGCGTGGCAGGCATACGCCGCGGCTCCATTCTACGAATTCTACGGCCACCGTCTGCTGCAGACGGTATTTGCGGCAGGCGACTTCTTACAATCGAACGTCTCCGGGCGCATCAGCGGGAGTGGCGCGCACTTGACCGTGAGCCGTCTGCGTGTGGGGGTGACCGCGATCGTGTTCGTGCTCGGTCTTGTGGCTGTGCTCTCGCAGTGGCAGCCGCAGCGCGGCCTGCCGAGACCGGTCCCACTTTGGCGCTCGCTGTCCAAGGAACTGCGGTTCGCGCTCGTGTTGCTGCTCGCGACGGTGCTCGTCGGACCGGTCTCGATCTACGGCGGCGAGATGTTGATTCGGACTGAGCTGTTCAGCCTGCCCCCGCTTGCGATGATCATCGCCGCTACGGTGAATCGGCGTGGCATGCTGGCCGCGGTCGCGGCCACGCTCACGGTCATGGCCCCGGTTCACATTCTCACTCACTACGGCAATGAGCTGTACGATTACGTTTCACCGGGCGAGGTCGCGGGCTTTAGCTTTGTGGCGGATCACCTCGCGCCAGCCAAGATATATGGTGGCTTTCCGGGCGGCGGGTTTCTCAAGTCGGCGAGCCTCCGGTGGCGCAACAGCACTGTCCCGAACGCCAAGAGCACACCGACGGCTTCCGACTTCCTGGAGCCGGACGCGCACCATTGGGGAACCGCACCGGGAGGCGTTTACGTGGCGTTCAGTCGGGGAGACATCGCGGCCGCAACCCTGTTCTACAACCAGCCTCACCTGATCAGCACGATGCGCCGCCTGGTGGCGAGCGACCCGCAATTCATACCCGTGTACCTCACCCCGGACTACTCGATCTACCGCTGGGTGCCCCTCGTACACAGGCGTGTCCAGGCGACGACCACAGGTCAGGCTCGTGCAGTATCTGCCAGCGGGCGGGGCGTCGCCACGACAGCGGGCGGGCGAAGCCGGAAGGCAATCACCCCGACCAGGTAGCCGCCGGCCGCTGCACCTACCGCGCCCAACACCGCGCCTAGCTGTCCGAGAGCGTCGGCGACGTCGCTGCCCGTTGCGACACAGCGAGCGTTGGCCCTGAGCCGGGCGGGGAGCGATTTGCGCAGGTATCTGCGCTCGGTCTCCAGCGAGCGCGCATCACCCAGGCGCCGCACCAGCGCCTTTGAAATGCCCTCGAAATAGCAGCGGCGCAGAAGATAGCTCGCACGCGCGCGAGTCTCCGGCACCCAATGGTCAATCTCCGCGCCGGCGGTGAGGATGATCCGAGCGTCGGGCAGGGCGCGCGCAGCACGCAAGCAGAACTCGGTCTCCTCGCAACCGAGCGGCAGGCTGCCGAGGCGGCCGATCGCCGGATTGAACATGCCCAAGCTCTTGAACAGATCGGCGCGGAACGCCATGTTGCAGCCGAGCGGATTGCGCACGTTCCCGCTTTCGGGAAGCCCGGAGTAGGAGCATCCCACTACCCACAGAAGCTCCTCCGGCAACCATCCGGGCTGAGCTGTCTCCCATAGTGGAAGTGCGTGGCCTCCGGCCCCGACTACGGCTGGATCCTCGAACGTGCGCAGCAGACGCGCGAGCCAGCGGTCGTGAGCGACCGCGTCGTCGTCGATGAACACTATGTAATCGCCCCGGCTGCGCGCGATCGCGGTGTTGCGGGCCGATGAAAGGCCTGCCGCATGTTCATTGGCCACGATCTCCACCTGATCGGGGAGCCTGGCCCGGAGCTCTCTCTGCAGAGTCTCATTGTGATCGACCACCACGATTATCTGCACGGGCGCAAGGCCCTGGCCGAGCACCGACCTCACGCAGTCCACCGTTTGTTCCAGCCTGCGCGACGAAAACGCGCACACGACCACCGTGGCCTTCGCACCGGATGCAGCCGGCTTGCACTCTGCAGCCGGCTTCGGCTCGGTGATGTTGGTGTGTTCGTACATGCCGCCGTCCTTGTCTCCGATAGGCAGACGGTTAGCGTTTGGTTGCCCTCCAAACCTATCCTATACCATTCATCGGAATGCTGCGAGGGGCTGGGCACCGAAAGTGCCGCGTTCATGACCTGACACAGTTGGTGACTGCGGCGCTTCTGGTCGGGGTCGTGGCCGGATGCGGCGGCTCAGCGGCGGCAGGCTCATCGGCGGCAGCCCCAGCACGGTCATTGACACGTGCCAAAGTGTCACGGATCGTCGTGGTGGTGCTGGAGAATCGTGAGTACAACGAGATCATCGGACGGGCTGCAGCGCCATACATCAATAGCCTCGCCGGTCAGAGCGCTGTTGCAACTGACTACCACGCTGTCTCGCATCCCTCTCTTCCGAACTACCTTGCGCTCACCGGTGGATCCACCTTCGGATTCGACGGAAGCGACTGTATGACGTGTTCGGTTTCGCACCGCAACCTCATCGATCAGCTCGAGGCGTCCAAAATCTCCTGGAAGGCGTACATGGAGGACATGCCGTCGGCCTGTTCCTTCGCTAGTTCGAGCGGAGGCTACGTCCGGCGGCACGACCCGTTCATGTACTACCGAGACGTAGCAGGTAACCGCAACCGCTGTCGCTTTGTCGTCCCCGCCAATCAGCTGGGCTCCGACTTGGCTCGGCACTCGCTACCCGAATTCGTGTGGCTCAGCCCCAATCTCTGTCACGACATGCATTCATGCGGCACCTACTCCGGCGATAGTTATCTTCGTTCAATGATCCCGCGCCTACTGGGGCAGCTCGGCCCGTCGGGAATTCTCTTTCTGACCTGGGACGAGGGGAACACGAACTCCGGATGTTGCGGGGTTGCCAAGGGCGGCCACATCCTGACCCTGATCGCTGGTCCCGGCGCACGCGCAGGGACTCGGTCCGCGACTCCTTACGACAATTACTCCCTGCTGCGCACGATCGAAGATCTCTGGAGGCTCCCGAGGTTGGGATATGCCGCATGCCCTTGCACACATGCGATGACGGACCTGCTTCGCGTGCGCTGACCATGGCTTCAGCTAGATAGATAGGGGTCAAACGCCCCTGCCGGGGTCTCGCCCGACATCCGCCACCGCCCGGGCGGAGGGGCGCCGGCGGCTTGGCTGATGCCTCGCCGCCGGCGCCCTGCCGGAGGCTACGGCTTCAACGTAATCCCCTTGCTTGCGCTGATCGCCCCCTGTCCCACAGGCGTGAAGCTGCCCTTCGCGGTGAGCTTCATCCTTCTAAGGCTGCTGAGCAGGATGCGGCCCTTACCGGTGAGGACGAGTGTGACCTTGGCGACACCGGTCTTACGCAATGAGACGCTCGCCTTCGCGACAAGCACGGTCTTACCGTTGGTCGCTACCCGGTACCACGAGATCACCAGACGACCACGTGATGGTGCCGAGAACGCGAACGAGTAGCCGCCATTCTTCAGCAGCGCGTGAATCCTCGCTCCCTTGCCATGCACTGCCAGCGCATTCGCCAGCAGGGCGCGGATCTTCGCGGAGTTGCTGCTCCCAGAAGGCGGCGAGCCACCCTGCCCGCCGTTCTGCCCGCCGCTCTGCCCGCCACCCTGGCCGCCGGGGTTGTTGTTTCCGCCCGGCCCTGAGGGGTTGCCCGGGGGCGGCGCGGAACTGGGCGCCGTGACCACGGACGTCGCCTTCTTCGCTCCTGCCGTGGCGCTGCCCACCACATTAGTGGCTGTGACCAAGACCTGCATGGTGTGGCCGACGTCGGCCGCCTGCAGTACATAGGTGGGCGACGAGCTCGGCGGGGTGAACGTCTTGCCACATACACCGCCGGTGCTGTTGCAGCGCTTCCACTGATACTTGAACGTGATGCCGCCGGTCGTGGCTCCAGACCCGCGCCACAGCCCCGGGGTGGCCGTCAACGTCTGCCCCTGCACGGTGGGACCCGAGATCGTGGGCGCTCCATTCGACTGAGGAAATGGCGCTGACGGCGCGACCGTGCCTGTCGGCCCGAGGACCGTCTCGACGCCGCCGGTGTCGAAGACCACACAGAGTGTGTGCCCGGCATCGGAGTCTGAGATCTGGTAGGTCCTATTGATCGCGCCCGGGACCGGCGTCCCGAGGCTCGCAGGAACGGCCGTGACATTGCAGTCACGCGTCCACTGAACCGAGGGGTAGGGTTGCGGTGGCGTCCACGTGCCTGGGTTCACTTGAAGGAATATCCCCACTTTCGGACTGCTGACTTCCCCTGCGGGCGCGCCCGCCGGCGGCACGATCGCCGGCGCGGCGGTATAGCAAGGATTACTCGCGGGCACCGCTGTACAAGCGGTCGCTGGCGTGGCTGCCTCGGCCACGGCTGGGAAGGCGGCGATTGCCAGTGCGCCCACGAGCGGTGCCAAGAACAGGCGTTGACGACGACTAAAGCGACGATACATACGGCCCCCCCTTTTTTCGAAGAACTTCCCCATTAACTGCCCCTTTCGCTACAACTTTCTCGTTTACTCCGCCAGTCCTGCACGCTGCCTCTGGCAGCATTCATCACCACGAGGTGAGACAGGACCGAGGGATCACTCCGGCCGGCCTATACCGACGACTACCTCTTCAGCGTCACCCTCCTGGTCGCGCTTGTGGCTACTTGGCCCACAGGCGTGAAAGCGCCCTTCCCGGTGAGCTTGAGCTTCCGGGCGTGGGTGAGCAGCTTGCGGCCCTTACCCGTCAGGGCAAGTTGGATCCTCGCGGTGCCGCGTTTGCGGAACACGAAGGTCACGGTTGCCACTCGTGTCTTCTTACCGCGCGACAGTCCGTGATACCACGAGATCACCAGACGGCCGGCCGACGGTGCGGCGAACAAGAACGAGTGGCCGCCGTGCTTCAGCAACGCGCCGATCTTGGCTCGCCCGCCATGGGCCAGCGCGCTCATCAGTAGCGCGTGGATCTTTGCGGGGCTCACCTTCACGGTGCCACCGGGGTGCCCGGGCCCGGACGTCGGAGGTGCGGGAGCGGCCGCCGCGATGACGGCGGTCGGGCGCGAGTGGACCGAGCTGCTGCCCACTGAGTTGGTGGCAGTGACGTAGGCGACGAGGGTGTGGCCAAGGTCGGCGGCTCCGACCACATAATTGGGCACCGCGTTAGGCGCGGCCAGCCGCGGGCCACAGTGGGCGCCGCCGGTGTCGCAACGCCTCCACTGATAGGCGTAGCTGATCGGCATGGTCCCGCCCCAGGTACCCGGCGCCGCGGTCAGCGTCTGCCCAGTCTGGGTGGGGCCCGAGATCCTCGGCGCCGACCGGTTGATCGGCGTGCCGACCACGACGACGCCGGTCTGCGCGGTCTGCGCGCTGCTACCGGCCGAGTTCGTGGCCCTCTCGACTATCTGGAGCCGGCTTCCAACGTCTGCGGATACAGCCGTGTACGTTCGGGCCGTCGCGGCGGCGATGTTGACACAGGTGACGCCGGTAGCGGCATCGCACCGCTGCCACTGGTGGCTGTACTTGATGGGTGCCGTCCCGTACCACGTACCCTGCGTCGCCGTGAGGATCCTGCCCTCCGGCGGGCTGGCGACTTCCGACGCAGGTGTGATCGTCGGCGGCGCCGTGTTGCAGGGGATGGTTGCCGTCGGCGAACACGGCCCAGCCGCTCCGGCCGCGGCCGGGAAGCTGGCAATTGCCAGTACACCGGCGAGCGGTGCCAACCAGACAACCTGACGCCGACAAAAGCGCCGACGTCTCAAGGCTTCGCCCCTTGAGTGAACGACCGAGCCATCTACAGCCCCACGACCCGGGCGAGACGCAGCCCGCTGAGGATTAGCCCAAGCATCATTGCCCACGCCGTGAACGGCGCGACCCGCCCGGCGATCGCCGAGAACCGACCGGCTTCTCCGCCGCGGCCCACTTCAAACGGAATCGCGACAGCGAGGATCCCCAACGTCACGAGCAGCAGATGGCCGTCGTATGCGGCTTGACCAAGCTTGATGATCAAGAACGCCAGCGCAATGGCTGCCACGGCCGACACTGCAGGTAGTGCGAGCAGCCACACGCGCATGCTCGCCACGAGCAGCTTGCGGCGGCGCCCCCGTGCCGGGACCCCGCGGTCCGCCAGCCCACGCCACAGTCCGATGTAGTTGCCGATCGCGAAACCGGCAAAATAGGGCCAGGGGCGCAGTGCGTCTCTCATCCCACGAGCGATGCCCAGCACGGCGGCGCCGAACGGGATCATCGCTTTGAACACCGCCGGCCTGCCATGCTTGCGCACGATGCGGCCCAGCCCGGCTCCATCGGCAATCCATTGATTGCGGGCAAAGCTGAATCCATCGCCGAAGCGGTGCTGGCCGATCATCGCCTCAGAAACTCCGATCGGGAACCCGGCCCTGGTCAAGCGGATTCGCAGGTCGACGTCCTCGCCCGAACGGAGCTGCGCATCCAGCGGATGTGCCAAGAGGACGTCGCGCGCGATGAGGCTGGCGCAAACGCCGAACCATTGCTTGCTCTGCCCGCGATTGTGATGATCAGCGAGTGACTGGCTCCAGTAGTCACCGACGCCGATGCTGTGAAGTCCTGCTTGAATCGCCACCAGCTGGCGGACACGCATCTCCCGGTCGAGGTCGCGCAACGCGTTGGGCGGCAGTACCACGTCGGCATCCACCAATGCGATCCACGGCTGCGACGCTGAGACGACGCCCATCATCCGTGCAGCGGCGACGCCGGCGCCACGATCGTCGATCACCTTGTCCACCCAAGGCCTAGCGAGCTCAACCGTACGGTCTGTCGAGCCACCGTCCACGAGGATGACCTCGGCAGGACCGTTGTCGCGTATCGCGCGCAGACACGACTCGATCCATGCTTCCGCGTTCCGAGCCGGCACGACGGCCGTGATCCGAAGTGCTCCAGCCGGGCTGACAGCCGGGCGAGCTATGGCCACGAGGGGATCACAGGCAAGCTGGGCAGAAAGGTCCGTCGGATCGCGCTCGGCGGACCGACGCCAGGCGAAGCGAACCCTCGGAGCCTGAACCGACCTGAACCAGACAATGTTGACCGGATCGGTCCCCACGACCATCCGGCGCACGATTCGAAGCGGTCGCGGGCTCGATGGTTGCCTGCCAATCAGCCGACGCCCGCGAACGATTAGAGCGCTCACGAGATAGGCGATGGGGCCGACCAGCATCCCAAGCCGCGTTAGCCATCCCAGATGGCGGGGGTAGTTGCTCGGCGCAACGACGACCTGGCGCGACGCTGGATCGGGCAGGTAGCGTAGCCCAGCCGGGATGGCTCGCAACAGATCGCGACGGTCGGGACCAGCTATCAGCTGCTTGGCGATCATCGCGCCGAGGCCGACGCCGTGGCGAAACACCTGGCGGCGTTGTGGCCCAGTAGGGGTGGGGCGCTCACGCCAGACGATCGCTCGCGGCTCGTACGAGAGCGCGTAACCGTTTCGAAGCAGCCGAACGAGCAGGTCGAGCTCCTCGCCACCGCACGCCAGCGTCGCGGGCCCTAAAGCTGGGTCAAACCCACCGAGTTCACGACCCAATTGCGTCAGCATCACGATGCTGGCACCCGAGCCCAGTGCGGCCGCGGCCTTCGGGAGGAGCGAGGCTTTCCGCCGTTGCTCTGTCAGCCGGAAGGTTCTCCGCTTGAACCCCTCGTCAAGACCGGCGAGCCGCTCCATGAGCAACTGGGTCTCGCTTTCGAGCTCCCGAGGCAGGCTGAGACCCGTCACGCATCCGATCTCGCCCGCGCCGAGCAGTGCCTCCACACTGGCGCGGAGCCAGAGTCCATCGACGACGAGGTCGTCGCGGATGAACGCGACGACCTCGCCTTCGGCCCTGGCCAACCCCGCATTCCGTGCAACCGATGCAGAGGACGACGGTTCTTCCACGTAGCGCAGCCTTCGCTCGTTGGGGAACCGCTCGACAAGCATGCGCGCTGTGGCAGCCGAACCGAGCTTTCGCTCGACCACGATCACCTCGAAGTCGTCGTAGTCGCACTCGAGGATCGAGCGCAGACAGCGCTCCAGCGGTCCCGGATTGCTGCATGTCGTGACGACCACGGTGGCCGACGGAAGCGGGCCGAGGGGGGCACCGTCAACCAGCTGCGGGAGATCGAAGAAGGAATCCGGTTTCAAGTCGAGATCGGAGTCCGGCTTGCACTCGAGACCGCGCCCGGCATATGCCTCGTCGAGCTCCACCCCGAGCTGCCGGAGCAGGCCACCAGCGAGTTGATCACGCGTCACATAGCCGTCTGGGTCGACAGGGAACGTCGCCACGCCGATCGGATCGTCGGCGAGTCGGACAACCGCAAGCAGAGATCGATAATCCTGACCCAGGTCGTGGTTTGACACATCGAGATCACCGAGCGGCGCGTCGAGATCGAGGACTCGCACGGCCACGGGGGCCGGGCGCGGGCCTATGCCGTTCGGCGCTATCGCCATCCTCGCGCTCCGTTCAGCCGACTCGCCGCGGCGTCCCCGCGTTCAGCGGGCATTTGGCCCGCGAGACCGACCAGGTCGCCGGCTCCGCTCTCTCTCCCGGGGGGAAGTCCGGCCCCGATCAGTTCTCTGTAGAGCATCCACGTTGAATCGACAACCGATTCCCACGAGTGCCCCGGCACAGATAGTCCGTCGGCCCTGGGCAGGACGGACACCCGAGCGGCCTCGTCGATCGCGTCCGCCACATCCAGCGGGGATCCGGGCGACGCAACGAAGATCACCCGACCGCCGCCAGGCCGCTCTGCTGCCTCACGATGAATCGGGAGGTCAGACGCCACGACCGAGGCACCGGCTGCGCGCGCTTCTGTCACCTGCGATCCCGAGCCACCCTGGCCGGCCAGCGTGACCACCACGCGCGCGGTTTGCAACCACCGGTAGAGGACAGGATCCGGAACGGCACCCGCAAATTGCACCCTGGGCGAGATGCGCAGGTCGGCCGCATAAGCGACTAGCTGGTTGCGCGCGGGACCGTCGCCCACCACCACGAGCCGGAACTCAGGATCGAGACTCGGCATCGCCGCGATCGCGCGTCTGGCCCAGGTCGAGCGGTCGAGCCGGTCGACGGCGAGTACCACGATGCCGGGGGTTGTGAATGGCCGCGCCGCGCGCAATGCCTCGAGATCCACGCCATCGGGCACCACATGCGTCCGCTCTGCCGTCCCGGAGAGGGTGTCACAGAGCAGATCCCGCTGAAGCTCTGAGTAGCAAATGATCCGCGCCGCCGAGGCGATGAAGGCCCGCGACGCTCTTGCGTAGGGCCGTCCCAGAAAGACGTCCATGGTCGTGCCAGGCGTGAACACGAGCTGACGCACGCGGGTGCGGGCGACCGCCAGCGCGAGCGCGGTGTGACGGGTGTGAACGTCGACCACGTCGAATGCGTCGGATGTCACGCGAAGTTGCTCCCACAGCTTCGGCGAAACGGCGAAACGCCAAGGACCGACCGCGGTCGAAAAGCGGCGCATCGTGATCCGTTCGCCCCGGTTAAGCATCGAGCGCACTGGTCCCTGGGTCAGGATCTCGACCTCGACACCGCGCCCCGCCAGGCCTGTAGCCAGTTGTTCCACGCGTCGCTCCAGCCTCCCACGCTGCGGGTGGAAGCTCGACGCGACGATCGCGACTCTCATCCCGCCAGCAAGCGGTAGGCGATCCGCGGGATCAGGGACCGCCGAGACGCGGCCGAGATGCGCTCGAGCACGATCGTCCGCAGGACACGCGAGCCGTCACGCACGGCATGGAGGTTGCTGCTCCCATGCAGGCGCGGGTGTTCGTAACTGGGGACCTCGTGGATCACCAGTCCTGCCTTCGCGATCCGCACGTTGATCAGCGTCTCCACCTCAAACCCGTCGCAGTCGACGTGCATGTACGGCAGACAGCGCGCCCAGAAGGCGTTGTACCCGTAACAGAGGTCGGTGTAGTGCGTCCCGTAGAGAGTGTTGACCAACGTGTTCAGGACGTGGTTCCCCACGCTGCGAATGCGGGTGATGTCCGTGCTGGAACCACCCTGTGCGAACCGGGAGCCCTTCACGAAGTCGGCGCCGTTGCAGAGTGCTGCTACGAAGCGCGGGATCTCGGCAGCGTCGGTCGATCCGTCGGCATCCAACGCCACAACAATCTCTCCCGTGCAGACCGCAAAGCCCTCCGCGAGCGCATTGCCCTTGCCGCGCCCGGTCTGAGGCACGATCACGATATCCGGACGTAGGTTCCGCGCGACGGCAGCGGTCTCGTCGACGGAATGGCCGTCCACAAGGATTACCTCGTGCAGCCCTTCGGGCAGCCGCGCGAACACGTACGGCAGGTTTTCCGCCTCGTTCATCGCGGCGATTACGACGCTGACGCGCACGCCCAGCTGCCCGAGGGCCGAAACGGGCCGGCGCAGGCCGAGAGCCCGCGCGTAATCGCTCGGGCGTCGCTCGGGGTCGTCTTCAGTGATCGCCCCGAGCGACGTGGAACGCAATAACTGTTCGTCATGTTGTAACAATGCACGCCCCCTCTTATTGCGATGTGATCAATTCGTGATCGAGCGCGAGTATGACTCCCAGGCGAGCAGTACGCGAGCGAAAACGCTGATGACGCCGCCGACCGTTTACGTCATTGCCACAAGTCTGACCGCTAACTAAGTCGTCACACACTCCGTCACCATCGACTGCGGCCGTTCAAATGTGAACGCAGAAAGGTGCGATCGGAGGCCGTTCAGGTGTGAACGCAGAAGGGGCGAGGAAGCCTATTGGCGCCACCGAGGCGAGGCACAAGACTGTCATGACTGATAGGGGCGATCACAATGTTCTCAACGAGGCGCACACGCGTCTTGCTCTGCCTGCTTGCAGCGACCGTTACCTGTTTGGTAACTGCAGGGGCGGCAACGGCAGCACCGCCTGTCAACAACTCGCGGCCGTCGATCTCGGGGACGGCCAAGCAGGGACAGACCCTCACCTTCATCCCGGGCACTTGGACGGACCCACCCGGGACCTTTACAACCGTCGACGCTTGGGAATCTTGCGCCGGCGCAGCCTGCTCTCCCATCAGTCCCCAGCCGGTCGGAGGCACGTACCTTCTGACTGCCGCGGATGTCGGACACACGATCGAGATTGTGGAGACTGCCACTGCCAACGACGGAACCGGAGCGACCACCGTCAACTCCGTACCGACCGCGAGCGTGACCGCACTCCCGCCGGTGATCGTGACGTTTCCGAGCATCACCGGGACAGCCCAGGTGGGAAGCGTCCTGACGCTGAGCCAGGGTCAATGGAGCAACAGCCCATCGATCGCGGACCAGTGGGAGCACTGCGATATCGCGGGGCTCAACTGCCATCCCGTATCGGGCGCCACGGGGACCACCTACGCGGTCGGTCCAGCCGACGTGGGGTTCACGATCGAAGTGCTGGAGACTGCGACCAACACCGGGGGCACGGCAACCGCGTCAACCAACCCGACCTTCGTGGTCGTAGCGCCCCCGACCGAGATCTCGGCCCCATCGATCGCCGGTCTGCCCAGCCAGGGCAGTCTGCTCAGCGAGAATCACGGTACCTGGACGGGCAATCCGACCTCATATATCTACCAGTGGGAACGTTGCATCGGCGGCGCCTGCATCGCGATCCCCGGAGCTAACAGCCCGACCTACATTCCGACTGCCCTCGACGTCGGTGCGACGATCCTGGTCGCCGAGACCGCGATCAATATCGGAGGCCCCAGCGCCGCCGCCAATTCCCCCGTCACCGGCGTGGTTACGACGCCGGCGGGTATCGTCCCGGTGCCCGCGAACATCTCGCCCCCCACGGTGTCCGGCTTGGCCCAACAGGGGCAGACGCTGCTCGAGGCAAATGGCGCGTGGAGCAACAACCCGAGTTCCTACAGCTACCAGTGGGCCAGCTGTGCCGCCGGTGGCTGCACGCCGGTCCCGGGGGCCACCGCCCAGGCCTATACCCCGACAGCTGCCGACGTGGGGCACACGATCGTTGTCCTCGAGACCGCGACGAACAGTGGCGGCGGCAGTGCCCCCGTCGGTTCCGCACAGACCGCGGTGGTCAGCTCCACGAGCGCGACCTCGCTGGCGGTCTCGCCCGGCGCCCCCATGACCAATCAGACCGTGACACTGGTGGCGACCATCACCTCCAGCTCCGGAAACGCCCACCCCTCGGGACAGCTGACGTTCTTCAACGGCAAGCACCCGATCGGCGGCTGCGCGAACAAGACAGTGAGAGCCACCAGCCAGAGCGTCACGCTCATATGCCAAACCTCGTTCGCTGCAGGGACTGCCGGCCTGACGGCCGTCTACACGCCCACTGCGGGGTCATTGGTCGGGTCCTCGGCCAGCCCACTGACGAACCTCAACGTGGGCAGGGATTCGACTGCGACCTCGCTGGCGGTCACCAAGGAGGTTGCACGCAACAAGCGGGCGACCTACGCCGCAACAGTGATCCTTCCGGTCAGCAACTCGGGACCGATCGCCCCAGCAGGCTCGATCGAGTTCCTCGATTACGGGCGACCCATTGCTGCTTGCGCGCGCAGGCCGCTGACAAGACTGGCGGCCACCTGTGTGCTCAAGTACGGCTCGCTCGGGCAGCACAAGATCTCGGCGCGCTACACCGGCGACTCCAATTTCGCCTCTTCGCGCTCTCCGACCCGGTCTGTCCAGATCGTGGGGAATTCCACGCGGCCGATCGTGCTCGGGTTCATCAGCTCGACGCTTCAATGGCAGTTCCGCTACCACCCCTCCTACACGCTGGTGACCAAGCTCGAGGCCGACGGAGTTGCCAGGGGGACCACCATTCTGATCACGTGCGCCGGCGGAGGCTGTCCATTCACCAGCAGCTCGATCCGGACCAAGACCGACGGCTCGATCAATCTGCTTGGGGCGTTTCGCAAGCGCCACCTGCGGGCCGGATCGCAGATCACCCTGCGGATCACGCGGCCGAACTGGATCGGCAAGTATTACGCGTTCACGGTCCGCGCCGGCCGCGGGCCACTCATCGTCCTCTCCTGCCTAGGTGTCGGCGGAAGCGGTCCTGGGCACGGCTGCTAGCTGCTGAGTAGCGCGGGGCTGGTGAGTCGTCGACGCCATGGGGGCCGCCCGTCTGGCGGAACGGCCCCCATCGCGAATTCCTCAGCCCTCGTCGTCCACGTCGGGGACGTCGAGGTCGGCCAGCTCGTCGGCGAAGCCCATCGGGGAGCCACCGTTGCCGATGTCCTCGAGGTCTGACAGGTCCGGCTCGATGCCACCGCCGAATCCGGTCAGTGAGTCGCCGTCGGTCAGCCCGAGCTCGGCCGCGAGGTCGTCGTGGTCGAGCAGGCCGACGTCGTCCATGCCGCGAGGCAGGGGCTCGGCCGGCTCGATCTCGATCCGCCGGTAGCGCTTGAGCCCCGTCGCGGCCGGGATCAGCTTCCCGATGATGACGTTCTCCTTGAGCCCGTTGAGGCGGTCGATCTTGCCCTCGAGCGCCGCATCGGTCAGGACCTTGGTCGTCTCCTGGAACGACGCTGCCGACAGGAACGAGTCGGTGTTGAGCGATGCCTTGGTGATCCCGAGGATGATCTCCTCGGCCTGGGCAGTCTCGCCCCCACCGTCGGCGACGGCCTCATTCATGCGCGCGTAGTCGAACCGGTCTACGAACTGGCCCGGAAGCAGGTCGGTGTCGCCCTTCTGGTCGACCCGCACCTTCTTCATCATCTGGCGCACGATCAGCTCGATGTGCTTGTCGTTGATGTCCACGCCCTGGGACTTGTAGACCTCCTGGACCTCCTTGACGAAGTACTGCTCCGCCTCGGTGCGCCCGCGGATCGCGAGCAGGTCGTGGGGGTACAGCGAGCCCTCGTTGAGCTGCTTGCCGGCCGTCACCTTCTCGCCGTTCTCGACGAACAGCCGCGTGCGGCGCGGGAAGGAGTACTTGTGCTCCTCGCCCGCGTCGTCGGTGATGACGATCGTCAGCGTCTTGTCGGTCTCCTCGATGGCCGCGGTGCCGTCGAACTCGGCGATCTGCGCCAGGCCCTTCGGCTTGCGCGCCTCGAAGAGCTCCACGACGCGCGGCAGGCCGTGCGTGATGTCCGCGCCGGCGACGCCGCCGGTGTGGAACGTCCGCATGGTCAGCTGCGTGCCGGGCTCGCCGATCGACTGGGCGGCGATGATGCCCACCGCGTCGCCGATCTGGGCCAGCTGGCCAGAGGCCAGCGACCGGCCGTAGCAGGCCTGGCACACGCCCGTGGGCGCCTGGCACTTGAGCACCGAGCGGACGGGCACGCCGATCGGCTCACCCTTCTCCTCGGCCTCGAAGGCCTCAGCCATCTCGGCGAGGTCCTCGCGCGTGATCTCGCGACCCTTGGCGAGCAGCTTGCGCCCGCGCTTGGTCTTGAACTCCTCAGCCGCGATACGGCCGATGAGGTTCACGTTCGGCGCGCCGCCGGCCACGAAGAGGTCGACCTCGATGTGGTCCTTGGTCCCGCAGTCCTCGAGCCGGATGATCACGTCCTGGGCGACGTCGACCAGACGCCGCGTCAGGTAGCCCGAGTCCGCGGTCCGCAGGGCGGTGTCGGCCAGGCCCTTCCGGGCCCCGTGGGTCGAGATGAAGTACTCGAGCACCGTCAGGCCCTCTTGGAAGTTGGACCGGATCGGCCGCTCGATGATCTCGCCCTTCGGGTTGGCCATGAGGCCGCGCATGCCCGCCAGCTGGCGGATCTGCTTGAAGGAGCCACGGGCGCCCGAGTTGGCCATCATGAAGATGGGGTTCAGGCGGTCGAGGTTGTCCTCCATCGCCGTCGCCACCTCGTCGGTCGCCGCGGTCCAGCGCTCCACCACCGCGTCCTTGCGCTCCTCCTCGGTGATCAGGCCCGTGTCGTACTGGTCCTGGATCTCCGAGACCTCGCCCTCGTAGCGGCCGAGGATCTCGGCCTTGTTGGGCGGCACCACGACGTCGTTCTTGGAGATCGTGATCCCCGCCTGCGTGGCGTAGCGGAACCCGAGCTCCTTGAACGCGTCGAGCACCTCGGCGATCGTCGGAGCGCCGTAGTTCTGCACCAGGTCGTCGATGAAGACGGTGGTGTCCCGCTTCTTCATCGACCGGTTGATGAACTTGTAGCTGTCCGGGTCGAACGCGTCGCCGAGCGCCTCCTGCAGGGCGCGCTCGATGCGGTCGTTGTAGATGATCCGCCCGACCGTGGTCAGCACGTGGCCGCCCTCGCGGCCCAGCGGACGGAACTCGGCCAGGTCGTGCAGCCGGATGGCGCGCTGCTCGTAGAGCAGCTCCGCCTCCTGGGCGGCGCGGAACACGTACGGCCGCTCGCGGTCGGCCGGCCAGTCACCGGTGGCCACGGCGTCCTGCAGCGTCGCCAGCTCGTCCTCCTCCGGACCGTAGGTCAGGTAGTAGGCGCCGAGGATCATGTCCTGGGTCGGCGTGGCCAGCGGCGCCCCGTGGGCCGGCGAGAGGATGTTGTTGGAGGAGAGCATGAGGATGCGCGCCTCCGCCTGGGCCTCGGCCGACAGGGGCAGGTGGACCGCCATCTGGTCGCCGTCGAAGTCGGCGTTGAACGCGTGGCAGACGAGGGGGTGGACCTGGATGGCCTTGCCCTCGACCAGCACCGGCTCGAACGCCTGGATGCCGAGGCGGTGGAGCGTCGGCGCGCGGTTGAGCAGCACCGGGTGCTCGTGGATGACCTCCTCGAGCACGTCCCACACCTCGGGGATCATCGAGTCGACCATCTTCTTGGCCGCCTTGATGTTCTGCGCCGCCTTGCGC
>Ga0207693_10001135_pt1 | contig 23860 bp, 15 predicted proteins | sample LARL81metaG_FD_184347 | JGI IMG/M metagenome (GOLD analysis project Ga0207693, IMG submission 184347) | Corn, switchgrass and miscanthus rhizosphere microbial communities from Kellogg Biological Station, Michigan, USA - LAR L8-1 metaG... | ecosystem: Host-associated > Plants > Roots >... | reverse complement strand
CCTCGACTCGATTGAGGAGTTCCGGCTGTTGACGAATACCTTCAACGCAGAATACGGACGCTTTTCCGGCGCGATCGTCAACGTCGTCACCAAATCGGGAACCAACGAGATTCATGGTTCCGCCTATGAGTTTCTACGAAATGAAAAGCTGGATTCGCGCGGGTATTTCGACCCAACGCGTGGGGACTTCAAACGCAACCAGTTCGGGGGAACGCTCGGCTTCCCGATCGTGAAGAACAAGCTGTTCTTCTTTGGCGACTATCAGGGTACTCGTGAGGTGCGCGGAGTCTCCCAAAACCAGGTCGTTCCTTCGGTCCTCGAAAAGACCGGTGACTTCTCTGATCTCGCGGACACGGGGCTTTCAGAGATTACGGGGACCGTGCGCGGCAACAATGGCGACCCCAACAACTTTCCCGCGGTGCTCAGCGACCGCTTAGGGTATACGGTTGTAAAGGACGAGCCGTATTGGTTCCCGGGATGTACGAGCACCGACTCGGCGAACGGCTGCGTTTTTCCCGGCGCCAATGGACCGATTATCCCCCAATCGGCTTGGTCTCCCGTGGCGGTTGCAACGCTTAAATTCCTTCCGGACCCCAACGGAGAAGGAGGAACCCCAACTTTTTCCTCGACCGCCGAAAAACTTAATCTGCGGGACGAAAAGTTTGGTCTGCGAGTCGACTACAACACAGGTCATTTCGGCAACTGGTCCGGCTACTACAACTTTGACGATGCCAACTACCTGAATCCCTACCCCGCGTTTACTTCAAACTTGCCGGGATTTTCGGCCGTCTCTCTATCCCGGGCGCAGCAGGCGCAGCTTAGTAATACGGTGCTCCTCAATCCCAATACGGTCAACGAAGTGCGCCTGAATTACACACGCATCGGGCTCCTGAGGAATAAACCAAAGGGCGGTCTGGGAAAAATTGAAGACTTCGGCTACTTCCGTGGTGATGCCACCCATCCTTTGGGAGTCATCCCGACGAATTCCAAGTTTGAAGGCGTGGCGCCGGTCAGCTTTGGTCAGATGGGCTCCGCGTTTGGCCTGCCCGACGGCACTACCGGACAGTACAACAACACGTATCAAATCGCTGACAATTTCTCCAAGATAATAGGCAAGCACACGCTCAAGTTCGGCGGCGACATTCGATACATCCAGGTGAATGAGCGCAATACCTACACTTCCAACGGATGGTTCGAGTTCGACGGAGGCGAAACTGGAAATGACTTCGCCGATTACTTGCTCGGTGCTCCCGATTTGTTTAACCAGACCAGTCCGCAGTTGCTGGATTCCCGCACCAAGTATTTTGGGCTGTACGCCCAGGACACGTACAGGGTCAGGGACGATCTGACCATCAATTACGGATTGCGCTGGGACGTGAGCCAGCCTTTCTACGACACGAAGGATCGGATCCAGACATTTGTTCCGGGGGTCCAGTCGACGGTTTATCCGGACTCGCCAACGGGCTTTGTGTTCCCGAAAGATCCCCATGTGCCCCGCACTTTAGCTCCGACCCAGTACAACCGGTTTGCACCGCGATTGGGAATTGCCTATTCGCCGGGAGCAACGGACGGTACGGTCGCGAAACTCACGGGCGGTCCGGGAAAAACCAGCATTCGCGCTGGCGCCGGCATATACTACACGGCGATCGAGGACATCACTTTGTTCAACGAGGTTGGCGATGCGCCCTTCGGATTGTTCTGGGTGAGTCCCTCCCCGGTTTACATGGAGGAGCCCTACAAACGACGTGTGGGACAGCCAGATCCCGTGGGCAATCGCTTCCCGTTCACGATCCCGCCTGCGGGCGCGACCGGGATTTGGCCCACGTATCTGCCCATTGCCTTTGCTCCCACTTACGCTCTTACCAACAAACTGCCCTATTCCATACAGTTCAATCTGGTCGTGCAGCGCGAGCTTCCCAAAAACTTCCTGCTCTCCGCCGGGTATGTGGGATCGCGCGGACGCCACCTGCTTTCGACGGTAGAGTCGAACCCTGGAACTCCTGCCAAGTGTCTTGCCATTCCGGACTGCGGACCATTCGGAGAGGACACGATTTACGACTTAGGGGGCGGGAACTTTGCCTTTGGGACTCGGCCATATTCCGTGACTTCGGGACGGGAACTGGATAAGACCACAGGCGTTGGTTCGCTCGATTTTCAGAATAACGCCTGGGAGGCGACCGCTGCGAACTCCAACTACAATGCTTTGCAGATTCAGCTTCAGAAAGAAGTAGGAGCCTTTCGCGTTCTCGGCGCATACACGTGGTCAAAATCTATCGACAACTCGTCCGGGTTCTTTGACGCGATCAATCCGTTTAATCCCGAGTTGAGTCGGGCGCTCTCCACGTTCGACGTCACGAATAACTTTGTTGTGAGCTACAGCTACGATTTGCCGTTCGGGAAATCGGGCCACGGTGTTGCGGGCAAGTTGCTGGGTGGTTGGACCATCTCGGGCATCACACGGTTTACCACGGGCTTCCCGGTCACGCTTACGGAAAGCGATGATGCCTCTCTCTGTGGTTGCAGCGGTGCCGATCTGCCGAAATACGACGGTACGCCGATCCATTTCATGAACCCACGAAACTCAGAACACCTTTTCTTTGATCCAACCCCCTTCTCAGCCAACGATCCCGGTACGATCGGCAACGTGAAGCGGCGCTTCTTTCATGGTCCAGGACTTAACAACTGGGATCTCGCATTCCACAAAGCCACCCACATCACAGAGAGGGTCGCCCTCGAATTTCGCGGAGAACTCTTCAACGCGTTCAATCACGCTCAGTTCAAGAATCCTGATGGCGATGTAAATGGGAACATCGGATTGGTTACCGACGTCCAAGATCCTCGCATCGGGCAGCTGGCGTTAAAGCTGTCTTTTTAGGGAACTTGGACTTAGGCCATGAAGGGCACGCTTCGCGGCGTGCCCTCGACTTTTTCCGGCCAATTGCGTCGTTAGAAATGACAACAATTCGACGACTCGCGCGGAGGGTGAAGTGAATCCCAAGAAGAAGAGACTTGTCGGTTCCGCTTTGCTGCTGATCGTGTTGTACTCATGCCCCGTTCTCCCAGCGCAGATGAACGGCGAAGCTTCTCGCGATTGGCCAATCGTCATCCGCGACACATTGCAGCACACGGTTCTGCAGTTCTGGGTTGAACATGCTCTCGACAAGCAATCGGGCGGCCTGTTGGGGCAGTTGAATCGTCGCGGCGAGCCGACTGGCTCGGGCAATAAGTCCGTTGTGCTGATGTCGCGTGCCCTATGGTCGTTCTCGGAAGCCTACCGCCGCTATCCGGATCCCGCGTACCAAAACATGGCGGCAGAGTGCCTGAAGTTCTTGCGCGAGAAAATGTGGGATAAGGAACATGGCGGCTACTACTTCATGGTGAGCCGGGAAGGGAAGGTCGTGGATTCGACCAAGCAACTGAATCCAATGTCGTACGTGATGGAAGGGCTGGCAGAATACGCTCTTGCTTTCCACGACAATCAAGCCGCCAAAGAGGCGCTGGATCTTTTCCAGGTCATTGATCGCCATGCCCACGACGACAAATACGGCGGCTATCGCATCGCGTTCACCGCGGACTGGCAATTTATCAAAGACTACAAGGACGGTCCGAATGGCGCGGGATCGTTTGGACGGAAATCGTATGACTGGCATCTCGGGCTGGTGGAAGCCTTAGCGACACTTTATGACGTCACGGGCGATCGTCAGGTGCGAGCGCGGCTGGAAGAACTACTCGACCTGTTCGCAAACAAGATCATTGATTCTGATATTGGCTACGGCCGGTACTACTTCCATGACGACTGGAGCGTAGCCGATCGCGATGGGGATTCCAAAGAATCGGAGTATGGTCTGGATCTGGAGGCCAGTTGGCTGATGACAGAAGCGGCCGAGCGCGTCGGACGGCAGCGGGATCCGGCCATTCGCCGCGCCAGCCTTGCGCTTGTCGATCATGCCCTGCGCTATGGCTTCGACAAGGAGCACGGAGGCGTCTACCGCTACGGTCCCGCAACGGAGCCGGCGAAAAACAGGGACATGGAATGGTGGCAACAGTGCGAGGCTCTGGTTGCTTTTCTGAACGCTTACCAAATCACGGGAGACGCGAAGTACTGGCAAGCCTTCGATCTCGAGGGCCGCTTTTTCATGGAGCGCTTTGTGGATCATCAGTACGGCGAGGTTTACACGGCTATCTCCCATGACGGGAAAATCGACGACGAGAAAGTTGGTCCGTGGAAAGCCCCGTATCATGTGACGCGGGCGTGCCTGGAGGTTATTTCGAGATTGGGAGGCACGCTGTAGTTGCGCTCGAACGACGGGCGAGGACGCCCGTCGCTCTATTGACAAGATCTCGCAGTGGCCATCGCCCTTGCTCGGGAGGATTCTTCGTGCGTTTGCGCTTAGCGCTCTGTTTCTCTCTGCCTATTCTTCTTTCCGTAGCTCTGCATGCCGCGAAGACCAAGGTTCTTACCAATCATCTGGGCTACGATCCGGGTGGCCCGAAGCATGCTGTGGTTCTGGGGAAAGAATCGGACGGCGCGTCGGCGTGCGCGCTGAAGAACTATGCCGGGGACCAGACGGCTCTGATGATTCCGGCGAGGGCGGTCGGTCCCGTGAAGAAATGGCGGGACTGGTATTTCTGGACGGTGGACTTTGATTCGTTCACGACGGAAGGGAAGTACTACCTCGATTGTGCGACAAAGGCGGGATCGGTTCGGTCGTTTCCGTTCCAGATCCAGAAAATGATTCTGGAGCGCAACACGATTTCAGACGCCATCAACTACTTCAAGGAAGAGCGCAGCGCTGGACGCATGGATGAGGCGGATCGTCACCTGCCGTTTGACGGGAAGGAGGGGACGCTCGACGCGCATGGCGGGTGGTGGGACGCTACCGGCGATTACGGCAAACATCTATCGCATCTTTCTTTCTCGACGTACTTCAATCCGCAGCAGATTCCGCTGGTCGCGTACTCGCTGTTCAAGAGCTATGAGCTCATGAATGCGCGGGCTGTGCCGTCGTTTGCGCGCTACAAAACCCGTGCGCTCGATGAAGCGATGTATGGCGCCGACTACCTCGTGCGCTTGAAGAATCCACAGGGATCGTTTTACCGGTCGATCTCGAACGGCGGCGTGGATCAGAAGGCGGAAGAGCGGAAGGTGTCGGGCGAGATGAAGAAGTACGGCATCTTCCAGTCGAAGGACAAGGCGCCCACGGAAATGGTGCAGCAGGCCAGCAACGATCGAGAATTTGAAGTGAGCTATCGATCCGGCGGCGGGATGGCGATTGCGGTGCTTGCAATGGCTAGCAGCTATCCGATCTCCGGTGAGTTCAAGAATGCGGATTACCTCAAGGCAGGTGAGGATGGCTTCGCTTATCTCGAAAAAAACAACGCGCGCATGACCAATGACGGCAAGGACAACATCGTGGACGACTATTGCGCGCTGGCGGCGGCGACCGAACTGTACCGGGCCACCAAAAAGGCAGAGTACAAAGCCGCGGCGGACCATAGAGCGGCGAATCTGGTGGGGCGTCTGATGTCGAGCGGGGAGTTTCACGATTACTGGCGGGCCGATCATCATGATCGCCCGTTCTTTCATGCGTCGGATGCGGGATTGCCCGTGGTGAGCCTTCTGTATTACGCAGAGATTGCCGATCCGAAGACCAAGGGAGAAGTATTGGAGGCTGTGAAGAAGTCGCTAAGCGCTCAACTCGCGTGGAATGCCGAAGTGACGAATCCGTTCGACTACGCGCGTGAGCTGGTGCAGGACAAGGACGGGCATCGCAAGACGAGCTTTTTCTTTCCGCACAACAGCGATGCGGCTCCGTGGTGGCAGGGCGAGAATGCGCGACTGGCCTCGCTGGCGACGGCAGCTACGCTAGCGGCGAAGCAGTCTCCGGATGATCCCACGTTTCAGAAGAAGCTGCGGGCGTTTGCGCTGGACCAAATCAATTGGATTCTTGGGTTGAATCCGTTTGACTCGTCGATGATGTACGGGCTGGGGCGGAATAATCCGCAATATATGTTTTTCGATTCGTGGGAATTTACGAATTCACCGGGCGGGATTTCGAACGGAATCACCAGTGGGTTCAAGGACGAGGACGATATCGACTTCGACCTGAAATACGCCGAAACCGGGGCGGACAACGATTGGCGGTGGCAAGAGCAGTGGCTGCCGCATGCGGCTTGGTTTTTGATGGCTGTGTCGGCGCAGGGGCAGTAGGAAGCCCTGTGATGGAAGCTCATCTCAGCGGCTGAAGCCGCCAGTCATGAAGCAGCTAATTCGCCCGAGTGAAGTCGGGCCCTTCCCGTCTTTGTACAAAGCGTTGTGCGGTTGGCGCTGTCCTCCGAGCGCAGAGGTCCTTCGCTTCGCTCAGGATGAAAAGGCTTGGGAACAAATGCGCAATTCTGCTATTTGCTCTTAGTCCCAACTACTCAATTCCTTCATTGCTCAACCCCGCTAAGGTTACTGCTCAAACCCGCTAAGGCTGAGGGTGGTGGAGCGCCTTCGCGCGGTCGATGACCCACTGGGGAAATTCGGGGGCGCCTTGCGGAGGCTTGCCCATCGTGATCGCCCAGTGATCGAGCCAGCCGGTGCCTTCCTCCCCGACGTAGGTATCGGGCAATCCGTAGGCTTGGTCGCTCAGGGCGTCTTCGAGCGTGATGAAGCGGTAGCCGCGCTTGCGAAAGACCTCGAGTAGTTCGCCGATGTGGTCAGCTTCGAGGTTGTTGCCGTGCAGCAGGATGATCTGCTTGGGTTCGTATCCCAGAATCTGCTTGGAGAGTTGCTCGTCGTAGGCGAAGACGGAGTCGCTGTAGGAGAGATAGCTCTTCACAAGATCGTCTTGCAGCTTGGTGTCTCCGCGCTTCTTGGCGTCGTCGTAGACGGGCGCGTACATCCAGTCCCAGGCGTCGAACGTGATGGGCGCGATGTGGTAGCCACGCTGGGTCAGGAACTCTTCGGCTTTGCGGCGCGTGGCGAGATCACGGCCGGTGTCGAGATACGGATGCCGGAAATAGCGCAGCGTCATCTTGTGCTCGGCCAATAGCAGACGAGTGACGCTCTCGCCCTGGATGACCTCGTCTTCCCAAGTTTGCAGGCTGACCCGATTCAGGGACGCGTGGCTGTAGGTGTGATTGCCCAGTTCGAATCCGTAGTCGACCCACAGCCGCAGGACGCCGATGCGGGCGTCGACCTCGCCGGTTCTATAGAGCTTCTTCTCGTTGACGAAGCCGACGGCCGGGACTTTCTGATCGCGAAGTGTGGTTAGCAGCTTCGTGGTCATGCTGGTAATCTCGTCGGCTGTCATGAAACCTGCGGCACCGGCGGGGAGGTCGTCTATGGTGATGGCGACCTGCCGGTCGACCTTGGGCTGGGCTTGGGCAGAGAATTCAGCGGAGAAGGTAATGACGCAGAGCGCGATGAGGATGAGGAGGCTGGCGCGTTTCATTCGGGATCCCTCGAGGGTTGGTGAGTGATGTGATGGGCCCACGTTAGCGCACAGAACGCGCGAACGTGGGGCACCGTGGTTTCGTAGGTCCTCAAGGCTACTTCACTTTACCGCGCAACACTGTAATCGATGCTTTCGGCAGCGTGAATGTCGTATTGCGGTTCGCATTTACCTGAGAACCGACCTCGGGGCCGTCTGGATCGGCGTGGCTGTGGATGCCGTCCGGCTTCCATTCGTATTGCTCGCTGCCGAAGGTCGTGAGTGTTACAGGGCCCGAGAATCCTGCACCCGCGCCAGCGCCGAATGTTACGCGCACCGTGTGCTGTTCGATTTCGTCGCGATTTACGAGCATCAGAGCCCAGTTGCCGTCGGGACGGTGGACTGCGTAGGACGTCACGAGGTCGTTGCCGTCGGCGTCTTTCACGCTTACGGAAGACGGGAACATCCGATGAACTCCGGAGCGGTGCTGCACCCACTCGCGATTGATCATGTGCGCGGCGAAGTAGAGCGAGGTGTAGCCGGTGATGTTGTAGTCCTTGTCGGTGACAAAGTTCGACCAGGACGCGGGGCCGAGGCAGCTTTCCTGCACAGGCTGCGGCTGGATGGGCGAGTGGTAAAACGCTGCGCCGCCGCCCTCGAAAAATGAACCGATGTTGTCGGCGAGCCAAAGGCCGGCGAAGATCGTGCTCATCGGTCCGGTGAGCGATGCGGCCAGGTGGCTCTCGGTGACCATCAGCGGAACGTTGGCGGGGACGCCGTCGGCGCGCCAGACTTTGAGAATGCCCTTCATCAGCTTGGGTTCAGCGTAGAGGTTTTTCCATGTGATGTTGCAGTGCTGTTCGTAGGGGTAGTGCTCGAACGAGACGAAGGCGAGGTCGTTGAGGTGGCCATGTGATTTCAGGTAGGCGACGAACCGTCCCATCCATGACGTGTGGCCTTGCGCGTCAGGCCAGACGCGGATGTCTTCGTTGACGCCTTCGAAGATTGGGCCGCCAAGCTTGAGTGCGGGATCGACTTTGTGGAGTGCGTCGGCCCACTGGATGTAAAGCGCGCCATAGTCTTCGGGCATGGCATGCTTGCCGTCGGGTTCTTCACCCATTTCGATGTAGCCGATGGGATAGCCGCGCTTCTTGATATATGCGATCTGGGCGGCGGAGTCTTCCGGAGTTCCGTAGAGCATGGTGACCGGAATCATCGCGGGCAAGTTGTTGGTGATGCCGCTGGTGAAGAAGAGATCGAAGCCGGTGTGCTGGTAGTTGCCGGTGTTGTTGACGTCGGACTCGGAGTGCCAGGGATCGATGGAGGAGGATCCGAAAACGGGAGCCTTGTCACCGGTGGCTCCCAGGGATGCGTCAGTGAATGTCCCGCCGGAATCCGCGGTTCCGGCTTGCAACTCGCGCATGGCGTAGCCGACGCAGTTGCGCACGTCTTGCGAGCCGTGTTCGTCGCAGGTGTTCGAGGACTCCGTCATCAGCACACGTACAAATTGCGTGGTGACGGGCTGCGGGGCGAGGGTCAGGGTGACGGCGCCGCCGGGGTTGTCGGAAATCTTTCCGGAAGGGAAGACCTTCCACTCGCCCTCGGGGCCGTGATCGAAGTCGAGCGCGTCTTTGCCTATCCAGTACTCCACTTGATAGATCTTCGCAAAAGGGTTTTCCCATGCGATGCGAACGGCGTTTACCGGCATCGGCTTGCGCAGATCGATGATCACCCATTGCGAATGGAGCTTGTCGCTTTCCTTCGTGAACTTGCTGGTGAGGTACGGGTTGCTCTTCCAGTAGGTAAGATTCGGTCCCTGTGCGGGGCGGTCGCCGCTAGTCGAGAATCCGCGATGCGGCAGCGCGTAGGCGAGGATGTAGCGGGTCGGTTCTTTGAGTTCAGTGCTGCCGGTAAAGTAGCCGCTCTTTTTCTCGGAATCGCTCCATGAGCCGTTCTCGGTCCAGTGCCAGGCTGCCATTCGGAGTTCGGTGTTGTTGCGGTAGGTGATCGGGCCCCAACCGGCGGAAAGCGACTCCTGAAGAATGTGGGGAGTGTAGACCTTGTCGATGCCCGAGCGCGATAACACGTCGACGGAACTGCCGAGGGCGCGGTCGGGATCGAACGAGTTCAGCATGTGCTGCGGGTTAGTGTCGACGTGAACGGTGGCTACGGATGCCCCCGATTTAGGGTTGGCTTGGGGCTTCTGCTGGGCGACAACCGGCTGGCCGATCAGCAGACATGACAGGATGGCGAGGGCGACAGCGATTTCGTCCACGGTCCCGAGTCCTCTCACTGTATTTACAATTTGGTGATAAAACGATTCAATACTGGAAAGACAGGGAAGTCAACTCGGAGCTGCTTATATGTCTCGGACTCTTGTTTATGCAATCATCCTGATCCTCTCCGCTTTTCCTGCGTTTTGCGATGAAGCTGGTCCTCCGACCCTTGCGATCGGCAGCGTCGCTCCAGATTTCTGCCTGCAGGGAATTGACGGGCAGGACCATTGCTTGAAAGACTACGCCGCGAGCAAAGTGCTGGTGATCGCGTTTACCTGCAATCACTGTCCGACGGCGCAGTTGTACGAGAACCGGATCAAGCAGCTGGCGGCAGACTATAAAGATCGCGGTGTGACGCTGGTGGCGATCGAGCCGAACAATCCCAATGCCGTGCGCCTCGACGAAATGGGTTACACCGACGTGGGCGACTCGCTCGACGACATGAAGACGCGGGCGGCGTACCGGAAGTTTAACTTCCCGTATCTGTACGATGGTGAAACGCAGAAAGTAGCGAATGCGTACGGACCTTCGGCGACCCCGCATCTCTTCATTTTTGACAAGGACCGGAAGCTCCGCTACGAAGGGCGGGTCGATAACAATCCGCGGGAGCCGCTGGTGACGGCGAGGGATGCTCGGAATGCGATCGAGGCCTTGCTTTCGGGCCTCGCTGTGAAAGTTCCGAAGACGCCGTCGGTCGGGTGCTCCACCAAGTGGCTATATAAAGAGGAGGGGCGCAAGGAGGAACAGGCTGAGATCGAGGGCAAGCCAGTGGACGTGAAGCCTGCGAGCGCCGACGACCTGAAAGCGCTGCGTAAGAACTCGACGGGCAAGCTGGTGCTGGTCAACTTCTGGGCGACGTGGTGCGGCCCGTGTTTCAAGGAATTGCCCGACCTTGAAACGATGTACCGCATGTACGGCCATCGGGCTTTTGACTTGGTCACGGTGAGCATTAACTATCCTGATGAGCGGCCCGGTGTACTGGCGGCACTGCAGAAGGAACACGCGACCAGCCACAATCTAATGATGGGTTCGACAGATATTTATGCGCTGATGGGCGCTTTCGATTCGGAGTGGAACGCTGCCGTCCCTTACACCATGCTGATTCGTCCGGATGGGGAAGTGGTGTACAAGCACCAAGGGGAGATTAATCCGCTGGAGTTGCGGCGATTGATCATTGCGAATCTTGCCGACGATGACTACATTGGGCATCAGGCTTATTGGAAGCCCGTGCCGGGTAATTAACAGGCGGAGATCTCATGAAGACGACACGCCGGACTTTCATTCAGACTGTTTCGTTTGCGGCCGCATCTGCTGCGTTTGCGCAGCCGCCGACTGCGGCGCGACTGCCCATCGCGTACTCGACGCTAGCCTGCCCTGCCTGGGATTTCACCAAGATTCTGACCTTCGCCACGCAGAATGGATTTGCTGCGGTGGAACTTCGCGGGCTGCAGGGAAGCATGGACCTGCCGTCGCACCCGGTATTCGCACCCGATCGCATCGAAGACACGCTGCAGCAGATCAAGGCGCATGAGCTGAAAATCGCTTGCGTGAGCAGTTCCACGGAAGTGGGAGAGCCCGACGCTGAGAAGCGCACTAAGGGGATTGCTGACGCGCGACGTTTCATCGACCTGGCGTCCCAATTGAATGCGCCGTTCATCCGAGTCTTCGGGAAGAGTTCGGATTCGGCAAACCCGGTTACTCCCGATGCCGAGTTGAAGAAGAGAGTGTCCGACGGGCTGCATGAATTAGGAGAGTATGCCGGAACGAAGAACGTCACGGTGCTGATCGAGTCACATGATGACTTCACCAAAGCGGCCGTCTTGCAGGAAGTGCTGAGCGGTGCCGACTCCAGGCACGTTGGACTCTTGTGGGATGCGTTCCACACGTACTGCACTTCGAACGAGGGGCCGGAAGTCACCCTAAAGATGCTTCGTCCCTGGATTCACCACACGCATCTGAAAGATGCGGTGGGAGAAGGGCCGGACCGCAAATATGTTCTCACGGGCAGGGGCAACATTCCCGTGCGCAAGCAGGTTGAACTCCTGCGTGCTGCCGGATACGAAGGTTTCTATTGTTTTGAGTGGGAGAAGGTGTGGCATCCGGAGCTTGAGGATCCGGAGATTGCCGTCGCAGACTATGCGCGCGTGGTGCGCGGGTATTTGGGCGATGCGAAGTCGTAGGAACGCGGTACGAACGAGCCCGAAAGCTCACCAGGAAAGTTGATGAATTCACGTCCAGACCTGCCCATCTTTTCTTCTTCGCCTGAGCCGCAGAAGCGCCTAACCCGGCGCGAAGTTCTACAACGCGTTTTTGCGGCAGTGGGCGCCACCATGGCTGCGCCTCTGGCTGCGGGCGCGCATCCCGTCCTGCGCCATCTGTCTACCCTTGCATCCATGCACACGGCAGAGGGCAACGCCGACGACGCGACCTGGTCTCCGCAGTTTCTTAGCGCGCAGCAAAACGATGTGTTGAGCGCGATTTCTGAGCGCATGTTACCGGGGGCGGGTGCGGTGCGCGTGAACCGCGTGATTGATCTTCTGATGACGGTAGAAACTGAAGAAAACCGCAAGTTGTTGACTGTCGCGCTGACTGCGCTCGATGGGCAAGCGGGGAAGCAATTTCATTCGGGTATTGCGAAGCTCCCGCCGAACCAGGTCGACGACGTGCTCACCTTCTGCGCAGAACAGGAGCCACCTCATGCCGAACACGATGACGATGCTCCCGGGTGGAAACTGAATGTGCGAACTCCGCTTACAGGTGTGCCCAATCTTCGCGACCATTTCGAAAATCTCAGGGGATGGATCGTCGCCACGTACTATTCGTCGGAAGCCGGTCTCCGCGAACTGGGGTGGAACGACGACTACTATTTCGAGGCCCCCGCGGAATGCAAGCATGCGGACGGGCACCAGTAATTCTCGGCTTCTCAGTGGTGCCGTCTGGTGCGGCAGTCCGCCGGGCGTCCCGCCCCGCCACGCGAGGGCAAGATGCCGGCGCTACGAAATTCAAAGGACTTGATTGGGAATGACTGATAGCAGGCAATCCTTCGATGTCATCGTAGTGGGCTCGGGCGCCTCCGGCGGCTGGGCTTGCAAGCGCCTTGCCGAAGCGGGACTGAAAGTGGCGCTGCTGGAGGCGGGACGTCCGCAGTCGGACAAGAACTTCACCGAGCACAAGCCCTTGTTCGACTTGAAGTATCGCGACCTGGCATCATCGATCATTAAGAAGACGCGGCCGATCCAGACAGGTTTTGACATCTGTTCCGAATACAACTACGAGTGGTTCTGCAACGATCTCGACGAGCCTTACAGCACGCCTGACGACAAGCCCTTCCACTGGCTTGGCCGTTTGCGCATGACGGGCGGGCGGACGAATGTTTGGGGGCGCGTGTCGCTGCGCTTCAGTGAGTTCGATTTCCAGGCGGCGAGCCACGACGGCCAGGGCGAGAACTGGCCCATCACCTACAAAGACATTGAGCCCTACTACGATCTGGTCGAGGAGTACGTTGGAATCTGCGGGCAAGCCGAGGGGTTGAGCCATCTTCCCGACAGCACATTCCAGCCGCCCATGCCGCTGACTTGTCAGGAAACTCAGCTTCGGAATCGCGCCAAGCAGAAGCTGGGATGGACCGTGACTCCAGCGCGCTCAGCTAATCTCACGCGGCCGCTGAAGGGACGCGCCGCCTGTCACTACTGCGGACCGTGCGAGCGCGGTTGCCAGTCGCGGTCCTACTTTAACTCGGCGTTCACTACTGTGGCGGACGCGGTGAAGTCGGGCAACTGCACGCTGATCTCGAATGCCATGGCCTACAAGGTCGTGATGGATCAGGACAGCAACAAGGCCCGCGGCGTACTCTACGTGGATCGCAATAGCAAGGAGCAACACGAAGTCACTGCTCGCGCCGTGGTTCTGTGCGCGCAGGCGCAGGAGTCAGTGCGCATCCTGCTGAATTCGGCGTCGACGCAGCATCCGGGCGGCCTGGGAAATTCGAGCGGGGTGCTTGGGCACTACTTTACGGCGCACATACGCAGCGCGGGCGGAAGCGGCGAGATGCCGTCGTTCGATGCCAAACCTACGCTGGCGGGACCGCATCGTCCGGTGGGGTTTTACGTCCCGCGCTTTCGTAACCTGAAAGACGGACCGCAATCGAAAAGCTTTGTGCGGGGATACGGATTCGAGGGCGACACACAAATCGATTTCAACTGGACGGCTCCCGGGTTCGGTGAGGCTTACAAGAAATCGTTGCGCGAGCCGCAAACGCAGGTCAGCGTCACAGGATTCGGAGAAGTGCTTCCCCGGTGGGACAACTTCGTCGAGATCGATAAGAAAAAGGTCGACGCCTTCGGCATTCCAGTACTGCGCATTCACATGTCGAACGGGCCAAACGAGACCGCCATGATTAAGGACATTGCAGCCAGCGCAGGCGAACTGCTGGAGGCGGGCGGCGCGAAGAACATTCATACCTATGCCGATCCTCCGCGCGGCCGGTGGGCCGTGCACGAAGCCGGCATCGCCCGCATGGGAAATGATCCGAAAAAATCCGTGCTCACTCCGTTTCAGCAAACGCATGACGTGAAGAATGTATTCGTGATGGACGCGGCGGGTTTTCCATCGAACCCTTGCCAGAACCCGACTCTCACCATCATGGCGCTGTGCGTCCGGTCGTGCGACTTCCTCATGGACGAGATGAAGAAGGGCAACGTTTAGCCCGAGCAAGTGCTCGCACAACGGTTGAGTCATGCTGATTTCCACCGGTGCGGGCTGTCAATTAATCAACGACTCGCCTACAATTCCGTTCCAAGACTTCCTTTCATTCCAACTCCAGAGGACTGGATTCCATGTCGGCACGCGCCACTGCGGGTACGGACGACATTCTTGCAAAACCCGGAAAAACTGCGGGCCCGTGCGCGATGGTCATTTTCGGCGCATCGGGCGACCTCACCATGCGCAAGCTCATCCCGTCGCTGTTCAATCTCGCCAAGGCGGGGCTGCTTCCGAAAGACTTCGTGGTGGTAGGAACAGCGCACGACGACTTGAGTGAAGATCAATTTCGCACACAGGTCACCCAGTTCCTCTCCGCCAGCGATCGCCAGGGCGATACATGGAATTGGTTCTCGCAGCGCCTGCGCTATCACCGTGGATCGTTCAGTGATCCAGGAGCCTTCACATCACTAGCCGATCTGCTGAAGCAGCTCGATACGGAGTTCCGAACGGGCGGCAGCTACCTTTTTTATCTGGCGACGGCGCCAAAATTCTTTGCTCCGATCGTGCAGCAGCTCGGCTTCGCCGGACTGGCCGCGGAAGACGAAGGCAAGTGGCGCCGGGTGGTGATCGAGAAACCTTTTGGCACGGACCTGGAGTCAGCCAAGGCGCTGAATGCTCAGATCAAAGAAGTGCTCAAAGAAAGCCAGATTTTCCGCATCGATCATTATCTGGGCAAAGAAACGGTGCAGAACATCATGGTGTTCAGGTTCGATAACGCGATCTTCGAACCCATCTGGAACCGCCGATACATCGATCACGTGCAGATTACGAACGCCGAAACCGTCGGCGTTGAGCAACGCGGTGGTTACTTCGACAATGCGGGAACGTTGCGCGACATGGTTCCAAATCATGTGATGCAGTTACTCAGCCTGATTGCCATGGAGGCGCCCATCTCGTTCCAAGCGGACGCGGTGCGCAACGAGCAGGCCAAGGTGCTGCATGCCATCAAGGCACTGGATTCGGAAGACGTGCTGCAGAAAACGGTGCGTGGGCAGTATGGCGAGGGGACGATCGGGGATCAGCACGTGCCCGGATATCGCACCGAGTCCGGCGTGTCTCCAGAGTCTCGCACGGAGACGTTCGCGGCCTTGAAGCTGAACATCGACAACTGGCGCTGGGCGGGAGTGCCGTTCTACCTACGAACGGGCAAGCGGCTAGCCGAGCGGCATACCGAGATTACGATTCATTTCAAGACGACGCCCTTTGAGATTTTTCAGCACGGGCCGATCAAGAAGCTTCACGCCAATCAGCTGGTGATCCAGATTCAGCCGGCGGAGGCCATCTCGCTGAGCTTCGGCGCAAAGATTCCTGGGCCCATCCTGCGGGTGGGGTCGGTCGACATGAGTTTCGAGTACACAAAATATTTCAAGGCCGAGGCCTACACCGGTTACGAGGTTCTCATCTACGACTGCATGAGTGGAGATGCGACTCTGTTCCAGCGGGCCGACATGGTGGAGGCGGGGTGGCGGGTGGTCGATCCGGTGCTCGACGTGTGGAAGGTGCTGCCTCCCCGGAAATTTCCGAATTATGCCGCGGGCACGTGGGGGCCCAAGGAAGCCGACGATCTGATGCTGCGCGACGAGCGTGAATGGAGGAATATCGAAGCATGATTCTCGCAGGAGAAATTGGTGCAACCAAGACCCGCCTCGCCGCGTTCGAAAACGAAGGCAACCGGCTGAATACGGTGGTTGAGAAAACGTATCTTAGCCAGCAAGAGAGCAGCCTGCCGAATATCGCTTCGAACTTCGTGAAGACCGAAGGCATCCCCGTGCACAGCGCATGTTTCGGCGTGGCCGGACCGGTCCGAGGAAAGACCTGCAAGATCTCAAACCTGGCCTGGACGATTGACGCCGACGAACTGGCCGGCCTCCTCAAACTCAAATCGGTCGGGCTGATCAACGATCTCGAAGCTTATGCTTACGGCATCGATGGGTTGGAGTCGAAAGATTTCGTTACGTTGAGCGAAGGCCACGAGGATGCGGTCGGGAACCGGGCCGTAATTTCCGCGAGAACCGGCCTGGGCGTGGCCGGTCTCTACTGGGACGGATTTCGACATCACCCGTTTGCCTGTGAAGGGGGACACTGCAGCTTCTCTCCGGGGAACGAACTGGAAATCGAACTCCTGCAGTATCTGCACAAGAAACATGGGCGAGTAAGCTGCGAGCGCGTGCTTTCGGGACCGGGCATCAAGAACATCTACGAATTTCTGCGTGACACGGGAAAAGAGCCGGAGCCCGATTGGCTGAAAGAGGAGATGGGGAAGGCTCCAGATGGTCCGGCCCTGATCTCTCGACTGGCGCTCGAAAAAAAGGCGCCCATCTGCGAAAAAACGCTATCGATCTTCGTAGGAGTTTACGGCTCGCAGACCGGGGACTGCGCGCTGACGTTTATGAGCACGGGCGGGATTTTTATCGGCGGCAGCATCGCGGCGAAGATTCTGCCGTTGATGCAAGCGTCGACCTTCATGCAGTCATTCCTGGCGAAGGGCCGCATGCAAGGACTGCTCAACGATATTCCGGTGAAGATTGTTCTGAACGATAACGCCGGCATGGTAGGGGCCGCGCGGTACACGCTTATTCAGAAGGCGTTCAAAAGTTAAGAAGGGCGGGGCAGTTGAGCTAGATCCCGTGCTCCAGTTGGTGCTGATACTCGGCTGCGTTGAAGTGGCCTCGGGAAGACGCAATCAAGCCATCGGACCCGATACACCATTTTTCAAAGCCGCTGACCTGAACCTTGTGTCCTTTTCCTCCCGGACCACTGTTTGTGCCAGTCAGTGTCCAGTGGTACTCCGTACTGTCAGGCTGAATTCGAAGGTCGTTCATGGCGACCTTAAGGTCAGGGAACACGGTCATGAAAGACCGAGCAAGTTCGGCGATTTCTTTTCGGCCTACAGCCGGAGTTCCGTCGTTGACAGACAGCGAACCGCTGGGCGAAAAGAACGCAGCCACGCTCTCGGGGCTTTGGCTACACCAGGCTGCGGTGTAGCGTGCCGCGAAAGCCCGTAGTTTGTCGGCATCCGGTTGCATAGCGTCCCATAGCAAGTGGAAGATCAAACCGTGGCTGGTGCCCGGGGCGGGAATCGAACCCGCACGTCCCGTTAGGGACTCGGGATTTTAAGTCCCGTGCGTCTGCCAATTTCGCCACCCGGGCATCATTTGCTTTCAGTAGTTTACTGAATCCTGCCGTCGGCCGCTGGCGGAATTGTAGTGAGAATTGTGGTAACGTTTGCGCTTTTTCCGTGCTTTGCGCCTGCTTTTCTTCCGCCCCCTGAGCAGCGACCTCAAGATTCAGGAACGCATTTTCCATCGTCTCGGCCGTGGGATGCACGTCTCGCTGAGGGAGAAGGTTCAGTGGAACGATTTCGGGAGCGGGATGTCAGACCGCAGGCGCAAGAGGTCCGGGACCGGGTGGCAGGATGGTCAGACTCACAACTGAACATCCTTCAAAGTGCAAGACCGTAGTAGCCGGATGCTCTCAGCGACCGCCAGCAAGACTGTATTGAACCTCTCCTCTCTATCGCCGATCAAGCGCGTGGAGATTGGCCGGATCTGGTCGAAGGTCTCTCGAGGAGGTACTACTCGCCGAGCCAGCCGACTCTTCCCTCGGAGTGAAACTCCTGGCGGATGTGAGGCAGGTGTTCGACGAGAATGGTGTTGATCGGCTTTTCCACCCAGGAATTGCTGACAGCACTTATATCGCCACTTCTTCTTACTTCTTGATCATCGCCTCTTCGTAGTGAGTTCTACCCACCAGACTGCCGTCCTTCGAGTGCAATTCCTCGTCTAGAACGATGCGAACCGGACATCCCTGCGAAGTCACCCACACGGTTCCTTTCTCAGACCCACCTGGCCCCAGAATGCTCTCATAGAGCGCATGCTCGGTCGCAGCGCCGCGCGTCGTGTCTATCGAATACTTGACTGTGTTGTAGCTGTTGACGTCCTTCTCCGCGCCCTCGTTGACCACAGCCGAGGTGCTGCGCACTGTCGCAAAGAGGCTGGCCATTCGCCCAATCGCCATTAGGTTTGACGAGACTTCCGGGGGTGCACCGTGGAACTGCTGGGGAACGGGCGAAGAATTGTTTTTGAAGCTGCCGTCAATCATCTGGGGCGTAACGTCTGCCTGTTCTTCCCAAGGGTTGTCGGATTCGGCTTTGAAGGCGTAGTGGAAAGATTCCTGGGGATTTCGAATGCGGTTGATTACGCAATTCAGATCAATGTCCGGACCGGCACTAGCCTTTACTATGCCAACGCTCTTTTGCTCAAGTTGCGTCGTTTGATCCAGTGTTTTAGAGGGGGCCGATTTGCAGGCCAAAAGCGAGAGGACCGCCGACACCACAACGATACAGTCTCTTACCGGTGCTCGTGCATAGCTAAGACAACTCATCGATGTTCTCCCTTCTTACCCCACAGTACTTGTTTTCAGACTGAACCGGTGACGCGACCGCGCGATTACCTCTGCGTGGTAGCAATTTCCACCCGACGATTCAGCGCCCTGCCATTCGCGGTGACGTTATCGGCGACCGGACGGCTCGCACCAAAACCCTGGGGAGCGAGGCGACTCGCATCTACACCGTGCGCCTTCAACCATGCAATCACAGAGGCGGCACGATTCTGCGAGAGCGTTTGATTGTGCTCGCCGTTTCCTTGATTGTCGGTGTGCCCGGCGATAATCCAATGCGATCCCGGATGGTTGTTAATAAGCCCCAGCACGGATTCGAGGGCCGGCGTGCTGTCCGGTCTGAGTTTGGCGGAGTCGCTGTCGAAATGAATTCCGTAAACGGCAGCCGATCCGGTTTGCGCGATCGTCTTCTCAAGTGCAGACGTGCCTTCTTCATGACGGTGCAACTGTATTTCGGCGTGTCCACTCTGCCCGGCCACGATGTCCGCTGTTGCCGAGTTGGCATCGTAGCCCGGTGCTACTGCGGTGGCGACGACCAACCCTGCGGGCAGCCCGCTTAACTCGCAATTTCCAGTTGCATCCGTTGAACCAGATTGAAGCGCAGCGGTTACCGTCGCTCCGGCGATGGGCGTGTTCTTGTCCCAATCTTTGACCGTAACTGCGACAGAAACCAGGTACTGAAATTTGCGCGGGTTCACCAGAATGCGAACGAAATCGACTGCGTATCCATCTTGCGCATGGGTGGTGGGATCATCGATCAGGAGCTTCACGGTGCCGGATTGCAGCAAGGGAAAATATTCCGGCAGGAGATTGACCGAGATCAGCTTCCCGATAGGTCCGGTCTGCTCGAGCGCGTTCAGCACCTGCTCGAGGCTTGGGATGCGAGTGCCATTCAAGCTCGCTTGGAAATGCGAGTGGAAGGATGGCGCCTGAAAATCATCGACGAAAATCTGGAAGAGCACAGCGTCGATCTTGCTCGGAAGAGCTCCTACCGGGAGCACGATGGGCTGCGGCATGGAATCCTGGCGGGTTTTGCAGGAAGAGGCATTGGCAGATTCCTGACAGGGACGCAGAACGCTGCTGGTATACCCATCACCGGCAAACGGATGCTCCGCGTAGTCAGCCGCGGTCACGACCGAACCCAACAGAATTCGATCCGTGCCGTCGGGCGACCCTGGTTTCGGCACCGTCGGGAAAGGGTGCGCAGGAGTCGACTTTCCGGAGAACGGATCGAAGTTCTTGGGCCAACCGAATCCCAGATTGTTGATGTCGCCGGTGCGCACCACCAGATCTGCCTCTGGGCCGCCCTCTGTTCGCTCATAGCGCAGAGCCCAGTCGTGGGCGGGATCTCCCTTTGATGCAAGGGGCGCGGCCGGATTCCCCAAGTCTGGTGGTGCGCTGTCTGCAAAGGCGGGCGCCGCGGAATTCGCGGGCGTTGTGGAGGGAACAGACGCGGAAATCGCAGGAGCGGAATGTTTCTCGCTTGTCCGGCTTACTCCGGGCTCATCCGTAGCCTTGCTAGGATTCTTTCGTTGGTATGTGGCCTCGATTCTTTGTGCCTCGATCTTTGCGCGATATGCGATGTAGACGCAGCTTCCCATACCCACCATAAGAATGACCATGATCAAAGCAGCAGTAATCAAGGCCACTTTGATGAGTTTGCCGGCCGGCGCCGCTTGCGTCGTAACCTGCGAACTGGCTACGGTAGAACTTGTTGCCGAGTTCCGCTTTGTCCCGCAGACAGAACAAAACGACTGGTCTTGCGCAAGGGCGGCTCCGCATTGGCTGCAAACAACTGGCATCTGGCTCTCCGAGGCGTTCACTGGCGCGTCATGACCATTTCGTCCCAGGTCGACGATGAGACAACGAATTGCCTATTCCCCAGCCTGCCTGGCTGCTATTGGTCCGATCACAGGAATCTGAAACTCACGTCCCTTGTAGGCCGAATACATCAAGAACAGCCAGAACACGAACAGTCCCAGGGAGATGACAAATGCGACCGGAACGAGCGCCAGCGCCAACCAGCCGCTAACGGCCGCGATCATCCTGACCACAAAACTGAACGTAATCCTGTAAACGATGTAGGTGGCACATAGAAGAATCGACTGCATCGCGTGGAACCTCACGAAGCGATCGTGTTTATAGGGCTCGAGCGCGAGAAAAATGATCCCCGTGATCAGGCCGAGGAGGTACGCGAGTGCGCCGGCCACATTCGGCGTCAATCCAGACGCGGCTGCCCCGGCGGGAGCGGACTGCGTGGCCGCAATCGCCGCCGACTGTGCGGAAGCCATCGACCCCACTGTAGCGCCTGACGATATTGATCTTCCACAGTTTCCGCAGAAACCTGCGTGCTGAGGTAGTGCTGCGCCGCAATTTGGACAGAATCCCATGTCTATCTCTCCTTTGCCCTCGTACCGAAGTTCACCTTATTTGTCTCCGCAGGCATTGATGTCAGGTTCGCGAGTGACGAACTCCTTCTTGGCGAATACGATTTCTTTGTCGACTCCCTTGATGCCAAGCAGATATGTATCTGCGCCGCCTTTGAACTCAAGCAAAAGACGCGTGAGTTTGCAGGGAACCATTGCAAGGGATCCCGCGGCTGTCATCGTTCCGACAGCCACTGTCTGGACCGACGCTGATGCTTCCGTCCTGAAGCTGGGGTCGATCTTCTTTTTTGCCCATTTCCCGGCTGCGGTTTTGGCCAGGAAGTCAGCCATGGCATCTGCCATCTGCGACGGAAAAGCCTCCTGCAGCACATCAATGGCAGATCCGGGACCAAGGCTCAGAGTGATTTTCGGAGCAGCCATGCCAATCAGGATCGCGTGCGGCGCTAGCGAGGCGGTGGTGGTGTGCTCGAATTTCCCGGTGCCGTCAATGGATCCACTCGCTTGGGAGTTGCCACCTTTTATTTGGAAGCCTTCATCGCCACTGTAAGTAATACGAAAGGATCCGCTGGCCCCTTCTTTCTTTGCGCCGAACCCCGGTTTGAGGATGAGGTTCGCGTTAATGGTGAGCATGAAGGGAATGCCACCAATCGGCATCGGTATTTTCGCGAGCGGCGGCAATTTGATATTGGGCTTGTCAATACCGGCAACATCGCCCTCTGCCCGGGTTGCGGCATACTCTACATTCGTTTCTCCATTCAGCCCCTTGGCGACGTAGGAGAAGTTGTCGAGACTCCCCGGAGAAACTTGAATATCCGCTGAGCTCAGAAAATCCTGCAGGTGTCCCTTCGAAGACACCATCACGCTCATGCCCTGGTAGGTGCGGGACACCTTGAGAGCGATCTCAAGCCGGTTTGAACCCGGCGTTACGCTCATCGTCGTATCCCACCCGTCAACTTTTCCCGAGTAGGAAAGCTGTGGGCCCGCGGCGTACACCGTGCTCGGTGGTATCCACGTTGCCAGGCCTCCCGGGGCTACGGATGGATGCGGCTCACTGACTTGTGCGAACAAGGAAGAAAATTGGATGGGCGCATCCCACTTTAAGTGCCCTTGCTGAATGAAATCGGGCAACGACGCATAGTCGGTGCCGACAATAATGAGCTTGTCTTTCCTGGCTATCGCCAGGACCTTCTGCACCGCAACGTTTTCCAGGAACAGAATCTGACCTTCATGAAGGCTCTGGATGCGCTGGTCAGAATCGTCAAAGACAAAGATGTTCCCATCAGAACCGACACTCTTCAGAATGCGGCGGGTGCTTGCCTCGTCAATGCGTATGGTGTTACTGGTCAGGGTAAAATCGGCAACCGTCCCTGGGAGTTCCCGAAGGTCCCGGAACGGCCGTGCAGCCGGGATGCCAGACGCTGTCGTCGGCGTCGGCGCCCTCTTCTTGGAACAGCCGACTAGCGTCGCGACTGCGAGGACGCAGCAAAAAAGTATTGGCTTCATAGTTGACCTTGCCCCACGAGCATCCTGCCTGCGGAGTTTCTACGGCTATTCCGCCTCATCCGAAATCTGGAACGTCCAGAGTGCATCGAACATCAGCCCGTCACCTTGCGCTCGCGCCACATCGCCGCCAGAAAACTTTTTGTCTTTCGAAATCGGGCGCAACACGACTCCATATTCGCCCGGTTGCAACTCCGAAGCCGCCGACACCTTGTACTTCCCCGCTTCCAGTTTTTCCGCGCGCGTTGGCACCCGCTCTTCGAGGAAATGCGAGTACATCTGCCAGTCGGCGGCGGGACTGGACTGCAGATCGGGTTTACCCTGCGTCGCACCGACAATTCGGCAAGTGTTCTGCGCTGGCGTGAGTTTTACGATGGCGGGTTCGTAGTCATCAGCATTGATTCCTATTGCCCGAGAAAAGTCCACGACAAAACTGGGCGAGATGGTTTGCAGAACGTTTATTGACGTGGGACTTGGAACTCCCCACACGTAGGTGACCGTCGGGGTACGATGCGCCAGAACACTACTAAAGACGCCGCCGGCCTGCTGCACCGCTGAATTGCCGACTGCGGAGTTCACGTGGGACGCGACGCCGTACGCGGCGGTGTTGATACCGCTTTGCATCGCTTGCGTGACGGCAGAATCGGCAGCCAGACTCTTCATCGAAGATGGTTTTGTCTTGGTTTCGGCCAGTTGCGTCTTCTCCAGAGGAAGTTCCCGCGCCGCGCCACCATTTGTGAGATAGAGCTTGGGCATGTGCGACTTGGCGGATGGAACTGCGACGGACGCGTCCGCCGTCGATTCAGCGCTTGGCTTGGGCGAAGAAGCAATGGGCGCACCCTTGTTTGACGCCGCGATGATTGCGTTCAATTCGCTTTCCGTCACGCCCGCTTTTTGCAGCCGGATCAGCTCAGTTGTGGAGGTATTGAATTGCGACGGACGAGCCTGGATCGCCGAAACCACAACCGTCTCCGGCAGTTTGCTCTTGACCATGGTGACGACGTCGTCATTGGTCATCGGCTTTTGCGATTGCTGCGCTGCCGCGAAGGTCTGAACCAGCACAAACACAAACGCTACAAAAATCTCTATTCGTTGCCGCATTTGAACCCTCATTTCCCTG
>Ga0207693_10001134_pt1 | contig 23870 bp, 23 predicted proteins | sample LARL81metaG_FD_184347 | JGI IMG/M metagenome (GOLD analysis project Ga0207693, IMG submission 184347) | Corn, switchgrass and miscanthus rhizosphere microbial communities from Kellogg Biological Station, Michigan, USA - LAR L8-1 metaG... | ecosystem: Host-associated > Plants > Roots >... | reverse complement strand
GCGCGCAGCGTTATCCGCCGATCCTCGCACTGGCGGGTCTGACCGATCCACGGGTGCTCTACTGGGAGCCGGCGAAATGGATTGCCCGGCTGCGGCGCTTGCGCATGGACGACAACCTGATCGTCTTTCGCACCAACCTCGACGCCGGCCACGGCGGCGCAGCCGGCCGCTTCGACCGTCTCGGCGACGTTGCGCTCGCCTATGCCTTCGCAATCGAGGTCGCGGGCGCAGCGTCACCATGAGGAACTCGGCGCGCACCTTCGCGCGCCGAGCGTCTCGAAGGGTGACAGCCCCCGGCCGGCCGCAACATTCCGCGCCGCCATCCTTCGAGGCTCGCTCGCTTAATGCTCGCTGATGCCTCAGGATGACGCGCGAGGCACGGCTGCGGCAAAACCTTGTGACGCAGTACTGCTAGCGGTCGCCGGCGGCGGCGTACTGGCGGGTGCTACCCGTCGCCTTCATCAGCTCTTTGACAGGCTCCGGCAGCTGTCCCGCGGCGAGCCTGCCGGGCGGGCTTTCCAGACGGTCGACCACGGCTAGGCGGGTGACCTGGCCTTTCTGGAACGCGTCCAGGAACTCGGGATAATTCCGGAAGGACACGCATCCGTTCGACTGACCGTTAGAGCCCAGCATGTAGGTGTGGGCAAGGATGCCGCCGCGACCGTGCATCCTGGCTTCGTCGACGGGGTTGAGGCGGATGGCGCGGACCCCGTGAAATCTTCGTTCACGGAAAGCGAGATTGTAAATATTTGGAGGCGTCGCCCCGCGCATCCTCAGGTGTACATGTTGGGGACTGTCCATGAAGCCGCCAAGGCCGGAATGGGCCTCCAGCCGCCGGCCGCCCGGCAGATAGACGGTATGTGCTGTGATATCGTAGATCGCAATGCGGCCGTCGTCGCCCGTCAGCGGCCCTCCTTTGCGCGCTGGCCCTGGGGAAAGGCGCGCTGTGGAAAGGGGCGCTGAAAGCATCGTTTTCGGCGCATCGGCTCGCTGTCTCTGGACCTCGCGATCCGGCGGCGATCGCACGCTACTGGCGAGCACCGGCATGGCCGATCTGAACCTCTCGTCGAAGGACGCCAGACAATCATCGGCCGAGCCCATGCGGCTCTCGGATGACGCGGGACGGCCATCGAAAGCGCTGAAACGCTGGTCCAGCGACGCGTTCTGGCAGGCCGGCATGTCGGATCTGGCGGCGGCGGCATCGAATCCGGCCTGCGGCTCCAAGCTTGCCAGTTCCACGCGGTTGATCGGGCGCGCGGATCCCAGCGGCACGCGGACCGGGAAAATGTCAGGGTGGATCGTCCCGAAAACGGAAATACCCGAACCGGGCAATCCGGTATCCGCCGGACCTGCCTGCGTTCCTCCCGATATCAGGACGAAAGTCAAAAACATCGCGGCGATTCCGGACGGAATCGCGCGGACCCCCAATTGAGCCAATACGTCCCCACTCGTACCCCACGTCGCCTCTGGCCCAGCGTCCAGCGGCAACGTACGTCCCCCGACGTGCGGGCAAGAAAACACTTGATTGCGGCATAAATGGTTCAGCGTAACGAGCAGCAATTGTGGCTAAATGCGCGCAGGTCAGCGGTTGCGCAGTTGCCGTCCCGCTACAGCGGCGCCGGTCATGGTGAATCGATGGTCATTGCCGGGCTTGACACCTCAAGCCGGGAAATCAACGGCAACAATCGCTCGCCGAGTACGCGCATGACGGTAGCCGCTCACAGCTCGATTTCGGTCAAATCTGCGCCGACAATGATGCGTCCGGAAAAGTCGCGGGCGACTTCCTCCACAAGCCGGTCGAGCATGCGCTCGTCCTTTCGCGGACGGTGATGGGTCAGAACGAGCGTCTTGACCTTCGCGCGCGAAGCAATCTTTCCAACCGTATCGCCGCCCGCCAGCGTGTATTGCATCACTCGGCGGAAATGCTCGTTCTCGATTTCCGCGCTGCCCATGTAACAGCAATGCACCAGCACGTCGGCGCCGCGGGCAATACGGTCAATGCCCTCACAGGCAATTGTATCGCCGCTGATGGCGACTACCTTGCCTTCGGCCTCGAACCGGTATCCGTAACACTGCCATCGCTTCAGGAATGCCGGCGGCAAGCCGAGCCCGTCACCGTGGACTGCGGCATCGGCGCTGACCTTCCAGCGATCGGTCTCCAAAACCAGACCTGGCGCAACGTCTTCGGCGACGACGGGCTTCCATCCGCCAAGCGCCGGCTCTCCCAGCGAGCGCCATTGCCAGTCCTTGTCGTAGACCTGGGTCAGCAAGGCATCGACGATCCGCCGCGTTTCCGGCGGCCCGTAAATGCGCAGCGGGTCCTTGCGGCCGTACATCCAGGTTGCGAGCGCGACGTCGTACAAGTCGCCAATGTGATCGAAATGATGATGCGTGATGAAGACAGGATTGACGGCATTCAGCGGAACGTCTGCGCGCACCATCTGATTCACGACTCCCCGCCCGGCATCGAACAGGATGTTCTCGTCTCGCAGGCGAATCAAGGTCGTCGAGGCGTTGCGTTTGGGATCCGGCCGCGGCCCGCCGGTTCCGAGCAGCACGATCTTCATTTAATCACGCCGCTGCTACAGCAGCTACTCGCTCAACGTAAAGCCGCTCGCCCGGATGACTGCGCCCCAGCGCTCGTAGTCGGCCTTGATCAGCTTCGAGAACGCTTCCGGCGTGCTTGTCGCCACCTCGATGTCCTGGTCCCGAAGCAGCCCACGCGTGGGCGAGTCCTTGAGCGCCTCGATCAGCACGGCGTTGAGAGTGTTGACCATAGCCGGGCTCGTTTTGCCGGGGGCCAGGAACCCGTACCACATTTCCGCGTCCTCTATGTCGCCCAGGTTCATCTTCAACTCGGCGAATGTCGGCACATCAGGCATGGTTGCCGCGCGCGCGGCGCCGGTGACCGCGAGCAGCTTTACGCTGCGGTTCTTGTAGAAGGGCAGCATTGCAATCGTCGTGTTGATGGTCGATTGAACCTCACCTGACAGTACTGCCATTGCCGCAGGACCTGAGCCGCGGTAGGGCACGTGGACCAGGTCGGTGCCGGTCGCCCGGTTGAGCATTGCTCCTAAAAAATGAGCCGGCGTGCCGGGTCCAGGGGTAGAATAGCTGACCTTCCCCGGATTTTCCCTCATGTAAGTGACGAACTCCTGCACCGTCTCCGCGGGCATGGTCGCATTGACCGCGAGCGTGAACTTGAAATTGCCGAGCCGCGTAATCGGGGCCAGATCAACGAGGGGGTCAAAGCCCGGATTCTTGAACATGAAAGGCGTGAAGGCTGTTGTCACGATCGGCGCAAATAAAATGGTGCTGCCGTCGGGCTCGGCTCGGATGACGGCTTCAGCGGCAATACGGCCACCGCCGCCGGGCCGGTTTTCAACCACGACCGTTCTGCCGCCCACGATCCTTATGCGTTCGGCAACCACCCGTGCGATCGAGTCGACGCCGCTGCCTGCCGCAAAGCCGACGATGAGCTTCAAGTCGCTTGTCGCTGCTGCGGTTGTTGAGCCTGGTATCATCGGCAGGGCGCCAATGATCAGCAAGACAACGGTCAACGCGGCGGATCGAAACGCAAGTCCAGAGAACGAAGGTACCTCTACCATTTTCTTTCGCTCGCTCGACACACTGTGGTTCCCTGCCGCTTATCCCAGTTCCATGCGAGCTTGTCATCTTTCCCGGCGCGACGCGCGCTGCACATGTTCTTCCGCGCGCACAAAGCCATGCGCACGCCGTGCCCACGCGGTCGGCCGGTACTTGCGCGCCGCGCTTTGCTTGCTCCCGTTAGTGTGCGCTACTCTCCGCTCCTCGTTAACTCACGGAGCCGACATGCTCAGAGGACTTCTCCTGGCGAGCGCGCTGCTGCTCATGCTCGCCGGCTTTGCAAACGCCCAGTCCTGGCCCGACAAGCAGCCGATCCGTGTGATCCTGCCATTCTCGCCGGGGAGCTCGCTCGACACGCTCGGGCGACCGGTTTTCGAGCATGTGGCAAAGCAGATCGGTCAATCACTCGTGTTCGAGCATCGCCCCGGCGCGGGCGGCACGCTGGGCATGGCGCAGGTCGCCAAGGCGGAAGCGGACGGCTACACGCTCCTTCTCAATTCGTCAGTGCAGACGATCACGCCATCGACCTATACTCTTGCCTTCGACGTGGCGCGCGATTTCGCCGGGATTGCGCCGCTCGCGCAGTTTCCCAATGTGTTGGTGGTTCCGCTTTCGGGCTTCAAGACCGTGGCCGACCTTGTTGCCACTGCCAAGGCGAAGCCCGGTTCGCTGACCTTCGGCTCAGGCGGTGTCGGCGCGGCGACCCATCTCACCGCCGAGCGCTTCATGCTCAGCGCCGGGATCAAGGCCGTGCATGTGCCATTCAAGGGCGCGCCCGACGTGCTGCGTGAGATACTGGGCGGACGCCTCGACTTCTATTTCTCGCCGCTCGCCTCCGCGATGCCGCTGATCGAAAGCAAGAAGTTGCGCGCGCTCGCGGTGAGCAGCGTGCAACGCAGCCCGTCGCTGCCAGATATCCCGACCACCCTCGAGGTCGGCTTCCCCAATTCGGAATACGTGTTCTGGATCGGCGCCTTTGCACCGGCGGCGACCCCGCGCGATATTGTGCAGCGCCTGCATGGCGCGATCACGAAGGCCCTCGCCGACCCGGACGTTCAGAACGGGATCACGAAGCTTGCCGCCGAGCCGATGCCGCTGACGCCTGAAAAATTCGACGAGTTCATCAAGCGCGAGATCGAAAGCAACGCCGCAGTTGTAGCAGCGGCGGGCATCACGCCGAACCGATAGGATCAAAAAACACGTAGGCTCACGGTGGCTCGCGCCATCTGCAAGAGATTTCTATGCACCTTGCTCCGATCAGGTTGCAATGTGGAACATCAGGGTAATGCCATGCGTGAAATCTCAGTTCGAGAGGGCCAATAGCTCCGCGCAAGTGCCATTTGTGGTCGCGATTGAAGCACTTGTCAGTTGACCTCTCTTTCTAAGAACGATTCTCTGCTGAGTACGACCGTCTCGCGTTCGGACATGCTGGGCCGCTTGAGCAGCGAGCGATAGACCGCAACATAGTCCTTGGCCATGCGCGCGGAGGAAAATCGTTGTTCGAAGCGTCGCCGAATGGCGCGGCGATCGAGCGCAATCACTCGCGGCAGCATCTTCACCGCTTGACCCGTCGTATCAACGATGGCGCCCGTGACGCCCTGGTCGATGATTTCCGAAACGGAACCACGGCGGAAAGCAAGGACGGGCGTGCCGCACGCCATTGCCTCGATCATGACCAAGCCGAACGGTTCCGGCCAATCGATCGGGAACAAGAGGGCCAGCGCATCGCCCAGGAATCTGGTCTTGCTTCGCTCATTGATCTCGCCGATGAACTCGACCCCCGGCTCCTTCAGCAAGGGTGCGATCTTCTCGCGAAAATAGCTTTCATCGACTTTGTCGACTTTGGCTGCGATCTTCAGGGGAATGCCGAGCGCACGCGCTATCCGGATGGCGCGATCGGGCCGCTTCTCGGGCGAGAGTCGGCCGAGAAACGCCACATAGCCTCCACGCGGATTGTAAATCGGCCTGTGCAAGTCAGCCGGGATACCGTGATGTATGGTCGCGACGAAGTTGGCCGTGACAACCGGTCGCCGCTGATCATTGGAGGTCGACACCAGCGGCATTTCGCTGAATCCGATATAGAGCGGCTTGAGATCAGGAAGGTCCTGCCGGCCGTGAAGAGTCGTCACCGTGCAATCCGCCATGTGGGCAAAAAGCGGAAAATGAAACTGATCGATGTGGAAATGCAAAATGTCGAATTCTTCTGCGAGTTTGCGGACCCTGTCGAGCATCAGCATGTAATACGGGGTTGCGTCGCGGACATTGCTGTCGAGGCGCAATGCCATGGACGCGCAGCTCACCAGCTTGGCAGCGGTAACGGAGTCCGCGCTAGCGAACAAGGTCACTTCATGACCCAGTCGGACCAGTTCATCCGTGAGGTAGGCAACAATTCGCTCGGTCCCACCATAAAGCCTCGGCGGCACACTCTCCATGAGCGGCGCGATCTGGGCAATTTTCATTTTTGCAATTCCTGGCCGTTACGGCCGTATGGGTAGGGGTGAAGCCGAACGGTGTCTGTATAAAATTGACCAATAATTTTGTTGCCTCCAACGGCTCCCATTTTGCAAAATGAGGTGAAGGGGCCTCCAATTCAGATCATCGATGATGGATACCTTTGCCCGGTGCATGCACGATCTTTTCCGAATTTTTCTCCATCCACTCCGCGTTGTCAGCCAACTCGCCGAACGTTCGCTCCAGGTTCTTGAATTCACGGATTTCCTCGAGATTATCCGTCGTGCTTGCACGATCCTGGTACTCTGCCGCCTTGGCGCGGTAATGCTGCGAGTTGAGCATGCAGATCCTATGGTCACTGGTTCTCAGTGACTCCTGCTTGTCTATTGGGAGTGGACAGCTACATGTATGTACGATCCTTTCTCATATCCAGTGGCATTGGCCCATTTCTGTGAAGTTGGCGAAGTGTCCGGACGGGGAATGCCAACGATGACAACCCGCACTACCACAACCACCGCGACATTCAGGCGACCGTTCCTGCTCAATGGCGCCGAGCACGCTTCGCCTGCGGGAGACTACCGAGTTGTAACTGATGAAGAACTGATCGAAGGATTGTCCTTCCTGGCCTACCGCCGCGTGATGACTGCGATCTTTCTGCCCGGAGCGGAGCGTGGCTCATGGGAAATGCACGTAATTGATCCGGAGGACCTTGTCGCCGCACAGGAGCGAGATCGCGAAGGGTCATCACCTTTACTGCGGCGCGGCGTGGGAGGCCAAGGGGGAGGCCAAGGGTTTCATTTTGCGTTGGAATGTGCTATGAACGCTCGCCTGCGTACTTCTTTGACCTGAGAAGGAGCGACCCGCTTTTGAGGAAGAGACGCAAGACCTCGTTTGATCCCAAAACGTTTCTCGCGAAGGTGGGCGAGGGAAAAACGATATCCAGATATCAGAAGGGTCAAGTTGTTTTTTCGCAAGGACAGGTGGCGGACGCGGTCTTCTACATCCAACAAGGCAAGGTCAAGCTCACTGTCGTCTCCGAGCAAGGCAAGGAAGCGGTGGTTGCGGTCCTGGGGCCAGGTCAGTTTTTTGGCGAAGGATGTCTGAATGGCCATCCGCTGCGTATCGCCACCACGAGAGCGATCGATGAATGCGTGCTTACGCGCTTGGAAAAGGCAACTATGATCGCTACCATTCATAGCGAGCCGGAATTTTCTGAACTGTTCATGGCGTATCTATTGACGCGGAACAGTCGAATTGAAGAGGACCTGATCGACCAGCTGTTTAATTCGAGCGAGAAGCGCCTTGCTCGACTTCTCCTTCTGCTTGCAAATTTCGGCAAGGAGGGAAAGCCGGAGCCGATCGTGGGAAGGTTCAGTCAGGAAACCCTGGCGGAGATGATCGGCACGACCCGATCGCGCGTGAGCTTTTTCATGAACAGGTTCCGCAAGTTGGGCTTCATCGAATACAATGGTAAACTTGAAGTCCATAACTCTTTGTTGAACGTGATTTTATACGATAGGCCCGAGATTGGAGCAAATACGCTCGATTAGCGCTGCTGTGTCACACCTTCCTTCACGACGATGTGGCGGTTGTCTTATTTGAGCTCGGCTGACTTCGATGCAAGCAACAGCGTGGAGCACGCGTCCACAAGGGCAGAGCTCGGATACGATTCACCCGGCAGAGTCACGAGGTCCTTGGGGAATTCGTCCCGGCGCTTCCACGTGTCGGCCTTCGAAAGCGCAGCTGTCTTGGCCACCGCGTCGGGCAGCGCGCGGAACTTTTCAGCGCACACAGGTGCCAGCGCCGAGACGACCGCCAGGTCTGAGCGCTCTTTCGCCATCTTGTCAGCGGTACTGCCGAGCGACCAGCCACCCCAGTAAAAGCCGACGAACATTGTCGCGACGGCACCGGCGGCTGCGCCTTGCAGCAGACGGGTCAGCGATTCTCCTTGCAGGATTGATGGTAATTCCATGGTATTTCCTTTCGCTCGCCATGTTTCGGAACGAGGCCACGGACACCCGGATGGGTTCCGGTTCAGCGAGTTGAATTGAAGACCGAACGCTTTGCGATGGCGTATCGATTGGATATTGAGTTACGCCTTTGTCCGTCCGGAGTCTGAGCAAAATTGCTCACTCCTGGACGCGTGGTTACATTCGCGTGCGCCGCAATATGGCTCAATCCGACACGGACGCACTCTGGTGCAGTGATGCAATCGAGGTCCGCACAGGGAACTTTTGGCGAAGCCAACGTAATTTTGCCATGCAACTCTGCAACCCTATATACGAATTCGAAAACGATCATACAGGGATCCTAGAGGCCTGCCTGCGGGTTATGCTCTGGGTGACAATAAGAGCCATAACGGCCTGTTTTTCCCGGGTACCAGCGGCCACCTGGTTGTATTTGGAGAGTGAGGACTGGCGTGACGAACGCGGAGTTTTATCACGAGCTTGCTGAGGACTGTCTTTTTGCGGCGCGCCAAAGTTCCGTTAAAGACGTAAGAGACGCATGCATGAAGGACGCAGCGCATTTCCGTGCCCTCGCCAAACGGATCGAGCGTGGGAGCAAAACTGACAAAAGCGAGCAAAGCGGGCATTGACTTCGATGCGGAGGTGACCCCCGCTACCGCATGCCGCCTCTAAACCGTTGATTTTATTACGTCGATCCTGACGGGGTGATTGCAGTCCAACTCATTGCCACCATTAAATTCCACTCAGGCGACCGCTTCTTCCCTCATCTTTTCATTCGGATGATCGTGTTGAGGCTTTCGGGGCACCCTATTAGTACCGCTGATTTGTCTTTCGAATGTGCGCGCCAGTGAGCAATTGTATACAGACGCGACTCGACCATCGGACCTATCCCGATCATTGGCGACGTTTTGCCCTACGGGAAGGAATTCATCATGTCCACGCAGCATCATATGCCGGACCAGGCATTCCTCGCTGGCTCCTTGTTTTGTCCAGAGTGTTCGCAGAAAATGAGTATCATCATGGCGGCACCAGCCAGCCCTGGGAGGGAAACACGCACCTACGGGTGCGCCTACGGCCACAGGGAATCCATCACCCTGGATCTTCCTGGGCGGGCGCCACGCGCAATTTTACTTGCGGCCTGAGCTCACGCCCGCGTTGAAGCCCATCGGTGGGTTGCGAGTGTCTCCCTGCATAACCCAGGAAGTGGTGCTGTCTTGTTTATCGCTGTATCATGCCTACCTCACTACACAGTGTCGCGCGCTCTCCCCCCAACCGCGTTGGCATGAAAGAAGCCCCGGTATGTATAGTCGCCTGGCATTCTTGTCTTATCGGCGGGATAGGCTTGGAGCGACCAAGCCCCCATCGTGATTGAAGCGTTTGTATGCTATCTGCGCACATCACAAGCTTTTTGAACCTCATCAGGGCTCAGCTCGAGGAGACCTCTCGCGGGGTATTTAGCATGCATCACTTCCACAACGTGCAGTGTGGAATTGAGAATATTATGTGCCTTCTCGAATATAACAATGATGTTGTGGAGAAAGCGGATCAACTTTCACGCAGAGCCTCCAGCTACATCACAGGCCATGATCTGATCTCATCGAAGATGAATGATGGGCACATCAGCGAGGATGCTGATCGCCTGCGCGCTGCCCACGAGGCGCTTGCCGGTTTCTGCTTTGCGGTAGAGCACAGTAAGCCGAATTCCAGGGTCGGCACACTCGGGCTGGCGTGAAATCGCTTCGGACTGTGATGGCAAGGTCAGCGGTGCAGTTACTAGCCGGCAGATCGTGGCAGCCGTGAGAGCGGACGCCGCCTTCGCACACGAGATGGTTGCTCCGTGAAAATACGTCGGCAATCGGTAATGTCTGGACTCTTGTGGCCTTGCCGCCAAACGCTCGAAAATGTACCAGCTGAATCACCGCAATCTGTACGTTAAAAAAGGAGGAAACATTGGCTGATAATACGAGGGAGCGCGCTCGGGCCGAAGCGCAGTTCAAGAAGACGCAGAAACAAACGGAAGGCGGAGCGGCGATGCCAGCTTACGTTGCCGAGGCTGACGCGGTTCGCGCAAAGACCGCGCGGTTGAGAGAGCTCAGATTGGCCAAAGAGGTGGCCGATAAAGCCCGGTCTTCCGGACCTTCGTCGTTTTGATTGGTGACGGAATTAGCAGTTCATTTCGCGCGGCGAGTTGCCGTGCGCCGCGACGAAGCCATTATGCCGCATGCATAGGCCGAGGGCCGCCCGGCCACAACATCCGGGGTCTCGATTACGCCTGACCAGGCGAGAACGATCCAAGAGTAAGCGATGGCGCGCGAATAGCCGATGCCAGCGGGTTGCTCGGAGTGTGCACTACTCTCCGTGCTCCTCGTTAAGCTATGGAGCCGACGACCCCCTTGGGCGACCGATTTTCGAGCGTGTGGCAAAGCAGATCGGTCAATCACTCGTGTTCGAGCGTCGCCCCGGCACGGGCGGCGCGCTGGGTATGGCGCAGATCGCCAAGCCGCGGAAGCCGGACCTCTCGCGGTATGAAGCAAATCTAGAAGACGTTAGGCTGGGGCTGACGAGGCAGTGCCCCGAACAAGAGGCAGTCAACGAGGAGCGCCATATGGATAGGATACGATACTGGGTCGTGATGCTGGTGCTTTCCCTGGCGCCGCAAGGCGTCCATGCAGCCGATCCGGTGAAACTCGTGGTCGGCTACCAGCCCTACGACACTATCTCCTATTCAGCTGTGGTGATTCGCGGGCTCGAGCTGTGGAAGAAATACCTGCCTCCCGGCAGCACGGTCGAGTTCGAGAGTGCCTTGCAGGGAGCAATCATCGTCAACGCGATGCTCGCCGACAAGCAGCAGATTGGCTATCTCGGGGACATGCCGGCAGTCGTGTCCACGACCAAGGCGAAGCAGGCCAAGATCAAGCTGGTGGCAAGCACGGGCCTCTCGGCGGGGCAGCGCTGCAACGTGATCATGGTGCGGTCTGACGCGCCCGCGTTCAAATCCGCCGAGGAAGCAGTCACGTGGCTCGACGGCAGCGGCTTTATCGCCATGCGCGAAGATTTCACGACCGGGCAGGCCGAGATCGCCAAAGGCTGGATAAAGGCCGAGCTCGAGGCGCAGCTCTTCCTCCTCGACCCCAAGAACTGGGAGAAGGTTGCCGACCTCGTGCGCAGCCAGACCGAGGGTATCACCACGCGAATGGCTTGGTTCTCGCTGTTCGGCGCGGTGCCTCCCGAGCGCGGAGGCAGCCCGCTGCGCGACGAGAAACCGTTTACCTTCGATGCCCGCGTGCGCAAGCACCTGGAAACCATCTACGCCTTCCTGTCGAAGGCACAGGTCATCGATGTGGACAGGGCTCCAGAGGGCGCAATCGACGACTCGCTCGCCGTGGCGGTCGCCAAGGAAGCCGGCCAAGCCGTCCCAGTGGGCGTCATCACGCCGCTCGACATCTCGCAAGCTCCCAAATAGGAGAACGGCCGCGATGGTTGCGGCAATCGAGGTCTCTGCCGGCTCAGCGCAGCAACCATCCGAGCCTGTGCCATATAGAAAGCAGGTCGGCGGGTTTACGCTCGCGCTTTTTCGTTTGCGCCATGAGCTGGTGAGCTCGGCGCCATATATCGGTCTTCTCGGTGTCGCCGGCTTGCTGCTGTTGTGGTATCTGCTGACCGAGCTCTTCGACATCCCGCGCTTCAACAAGCTTCCCGGGCCCGTTGCGGTTTGGACCGAGTTCACGTCGCCCAAGCCGACGTTCGGGATATCCCTCTACACACCCGATTATTACAAGCACATACTCTGGAGCGTCTGGCGGGTCACGCAGGCGTTCTTCTGGGCCACCCTGCTTGGCGTCCCGCTCGGTCTCTTCATGGGCTGGAAGAAGACATTCCGCGACTATGCGTTCCCGATCGTCGAAATCGTCCGCCCGATCCCGGTGCTGGCGTGGGTGCCGCTCGCCATCCTCATTTTCAGCGGTTTTGCCAGCCGCGAGGCTCCCATCGTGTTCCTGGCTTTCCTGGCCGCGTTCTTTGCCACCGCCTTGAATACGCTCCTCGGTGTCGAATCCATCGATGAAGTGTACTTCCGTGCGGCCCGCTGCCTCGGCTCGAAGCCGCGGCACATCTTCTGGCGGGTCGTGCTGCCCGGGGCGCTGCCCTTTATTTTCACTGGTCTTCAGATCGGCGTGGGCGTGGCCTGGTTCTCGCTGGTCGCCGCCGAGATGGTATCCGGCGAGTACGGGCTCGGGTTCCTGATCTGGGACTCCTACGTCCTGAGCCAATTCCAGGTGATCATCATTGCGATGGTGACACTCGGTGTCATCGGCTACGCGTTCAGCGCCATCATCCGCATCGTCGGGCGGCTGCTGATGCGCTGGACCGCCTAGAGCATGTCCCGCAAAAGTGGGAACCGGTTTTGCGAAAAAGGACATGCTCAAACAGAGAGATAGCGGTTCACCAGTGCCGGCGCTCGCGAGCTCCAGCCCAACCACGGATGCCATCGCTTCTCGCGCGCGCGGCGCGATCAGCATTCGCAACGTTACGAAAGTTTATGATCCGGATGGCGTGAACGTTCTGGCGGTGGAGAATTGCTCGGTTGAGATCGCGCCGGGCGAGCTCTGCGTCGTGGTCGGTCCCTCGGGCTGCGGGAAGACCACGCTGCTCAACGCAATCGCGGGATTTCATGACATCACCGCCGGTGAGATCCTTCTCGACGGACGTGTGATCTGCACCGCCATGCATACCGCTGAACCGGGCGCCGACCGTATTGTCGTATTTCAGAACGGAGCTCTGTTTCCCTGGAGCACAGTCCTCAATAATGTTGCCTATGGCCCCGTCGTTCAGGGGAAGGCCCGCGCACGGGAAGCCCGACGACTCGCCGAAGGCCTGCTGGGCGAGCTCGGGCTGGCGGAGATCGGTGGACGCTATCCCAACGAGCTGTCCTCGGGCATGCGCCGGCGCGCGGAGATCGCCCGCGCGCTCATCAACGATCCTGACGTGCTCCTTCTGGATGAGCCCTTTCGCGCCATGGATGCTCTCACCAAAGGCGTCGCGCAGGAATTCCTGCTGCGCGCCTACGACCGCGTCCGCAAGACCATTTTCTTCATCACCCATGATCTCGAGGAGGCTCTGTTCCTGGCCGACCGCGTGCTCGTCATGACCACGCGACCCGGTCGCATCAAACAGGTCCTGAACGTCGATTTCGAGCGTCCCCGGAGCTTTCGGGTGCGCGCATCCAAGCGCTATCTCGAGCTCAAAGGCGAGGTGTTCGAGGCTGTGCGCGAGGAGGCGATCAAGGCCTTCGAGGCGGGCGAGCGGGAACTGGCTTGATGTGAGGATTGAAACATGCGGCGGCCCCCGACCCGCGACCATGCTTCGAGACGCGTCGCAGCGCGCATACATCGAGCGCGCTGGATGTCCTTCGTGCGCGCTGCGACGCTCCTCAGCATGAGGTCGGGAACGTGTAGGCGGCGCATTGTCCCATGTCGATCTTGAAGCTGACGCAACTACGTAAAACCGTTTTCACCGCGACGATGCGACGCGGCATTATCTCCATTGTCGGCGTCCTTGCCGTCTGGGAGCTGGGCCGCCGCTTGCATCTCCCGTTCTTCGGGGCGGTGCCGGCGCCGAGCGAAGTGGTCGTCGCGGCGGGCGACATTATCGGCAACGCCAAGTTCTGGACGCACGGGATGACGAGCTTCACCCGGGTTCTGGTCGGCTTCCTCGCCGCCCAGCTCATCGGCATCCCGCTCGGGCTGGCGATGGCGATGAATCGATTCACGAACCAGCTCATATTTCCGCCGCTCGAGATCCTGCGTCCAATCCCCCCGCTCGCCTGGGTACCGACGGCAATCATCTTCTGGCCGACGACGGAGTTGAGCATCGCTTTCGTTATCTTTCTCGGCGCCTTCTTCACGGTGGTTCTCAACGTGCTGAGCGGCGCGCGCAGCATCGACGAGCGTCACATTCGCGCCGCGGCCTCGTTTGGATCGCGGCGGAGCGACATCTTCTGGAAGATCGTGCTCCCGGCGACGCTGCCGAGCATCTTCACCGGAATGACGGTCGGCATGGGGATTACCTGGGAGGTGGTGGTCGCGGCGGAAATGATCGCCGGCAAGTCCGGGCTCGGTTATTTCACCTGGGCTTCCTACGTGGGGGGCAACTACGCGCAGATCATCATCGGGATGATCAGCATCGGCATTGCCGGTTACCTCTCGAGTGGGCTCATTCGGCTTCTCGGCAAGCTGGCTACCCCCTGGCAGCGGCGGATTTGAGCCATGAAGCCGCGAGTGGCAGCCGACAGTGGCGGGCATGCCCAGGCTCTCCTCGAAGTGAGGAGCGTGAGCAGGAGCTTTGGCATCGGCCCGTTGCGCCACCCGGTCCTCGATGACTGCTCCTTCACGCTGGAAACGGGGCGGCTGACCGCCCTGATCGGGCCATCCGGCTGCGGCAAGAGCACGCTCGTCAACATTCTTGCCGGCTATGAAAGCGTGGATGCGGGAGAAGTGCTCCTGCTCGGCGCCCCGGTGCGCCGGCCCGGGATAGACCGTCTGGTCGTCTTCCAGGAGACCGCGCTTTTTCCGTGGATGACAACCTACAGGAACGTCTCGTACGGACCCAGGGTTCAGCGCAGTCGGCCGCATGCGGAGATCCACGCCGATGCCGATCGACTGCTGGAGACCGTCGGGCTTCGGGACTTCAAGGACAAGTACCCCAACCAGCTCTCGGGCGGCATGCAGCGGCGCGCCGAGCTCGCCCGCGCCATGATCAACAATCCCAGGATCATGATGCTGGATGAGCCGTTTCGTGGTCTCGATGCGATGACCCGTGAGCTGATGCAGGAATATTTTGTGCGCCTGTATGAGGACCGCCGCCAGACGGTGCTGTTCGTCACCTCGGAAATAGACGAGGCGATCTTCCTGGCCGACAAGCTGCTGATCATGAGCAATCAGCCGGGACGCATCAAGAAGACGATGACGATCGCGCTGGCGGGGCCAAGGAAGCCGAGCCTTCTGACTTCGGCGCAATACCTCGAGTACAAGGAGGAGGCATTGGAGGCGTTGCACGCCGAGGCAGTGAAGGCTTTTGCCGGAGGCAGCAAAGCCGCCGCCGATTTCCTGGAAGCCTACGCGGCCCGCGATCGGCAGACGTGATCGTCCCGGCAGCTGATCGCACCGCACACGCTGTAGGGGCGGGTTTCAAACCCGCCCCTATCAAAAGTCCCCCTTCGTAGGGGCGAGGCATTGCCTCGCCCCTCTTGCCGCATGCGATGCTGTGGATCGAGGGCGACGCATGCGTCGCCCCTACGAAGCTCTGTCACCTGCCCTATGTAGCCCCTACAACCCCCGTGCAGTGCTGCGCTGCCCGCGATCAGCGTAGCTTGGCTGCCGATACGGCCGCATCGAACTTCAAGCCGTCGCCCGCGAGCTGCTCGGTAAACACTTCCGGTGCAAGCACCTGCGGCTCAACACCGAGCCTGCTCATGGTCGAGACGATGTCCGGGTCCTTTACGGCCGCGGTCAATGACCGCGCAAGCTTCTCGATGATCTCGCGCGGAGTGTGCGCGGGCGCCATGAACCCGTTCCAGCTCGGGAGCACAGTGTTGGGATAGAATTCTCCTATGGTCGGCACGTCCGGCAGTTGCGCCATACGCTGCTCGGAAGCAACTCCCAACAGGGTGACCTCCTTCGTTCCGAGATGGGGCACGATGTTGCCGAACGGCGAGAAGTACATGTCGATCTGCCCGCCGAGCAGTGCCGCGAGCGCCTGATCGCCGCCCCGGAAGGGCACGTGTGTCGCTTCGAATCCGGCATTTGAAATGAATAATGCGCTGAGCAGATGCGTAACGGAGCCCGCGCCCGGCGACCCATAAGTCGGGCTTGCGGTCTTCGCATAGCTCACGAATTCGGGAATGGTCTTCGTCGGGATGGAGGGGCGGATGACCAGAACGAACGTGTTGGCCCCGATCGGCGTGATTGGTGCGAAGTCTGCAATGGCATTGAACCTGGCCCCTTGCAGCTTCGGTGCAGCCAGCATCTGCGATGCTGCTGCGAACAGCAGCGTGTAACCATCCGGCGCGGACCGAGCGACGGCTGTCGCGGCGAGTATACCCGCTGCTCCCGGCTTGTTCTCGACAATGACCGGTTGGCCAAGGCTCGTTGAAAGCGACTTGCTGAAGAGCCGCGCCAGGATGTCGGTCACGCCTCCGACATCGAACCCGACAACGAGGGTGATCGTTCGTGTGGGCCACGCCGGCGCCTGGGCGAGAACGGAGTGTTCCCCGGCAAGTAACCAAGCAAGGAGCCCAATAACACGGCAGAGCAGCCGGGCGAAGCCGAATAAATTCATCCGAGCATTGCATTTCGGGGCCAGCATAGGCTCCTCTTTGATTTTGCAGATTTCGTGCTTGCGGCTGCCCCGGACAAGAGCGTGGATAATTTGATGACTGACCGCCTCGCGGTGCGCCGTCAATGTCCTCCGATAAGCGGATAGCAATAGGGACAGGCATTTTCGGCAGTGCGTTCCAGCGGATCCCAATCCGGCAGTGAAGCCCACACCCGCTCGCCCGAAGCCTGCGCTTCCTTGCGAAGGGCGCTCATATCTATGCCGGGAATTTCCCGGTTTTCCATCACGGTCTTGCCGTCGATGATCACGGTCTCGACGTCGTCGCCGACGCCGCATTCGACCAGGCTCTTGATCGGATCACGCACGGGCCCATAGCGGAATGTGCCGCGGCCGGAGAGGTCGATGATGATGATGTCCGCGAGCGCGCCCGGCGCAAGTTTGCCGAGATCGTCCCGTCCCAGCGAGCGCGCACCACCGAGAGTGGCCGCCGTGAACACTTCGCCTGCCGTGGCCGCAAAATACGATCCGCTCGCGATCTTGCCCATGTAGGACGCGGTACGCATGTTCATGATCATATCGCGCGGATAGGTGTCAGACCCGAGTGAGATGTTCACCCCGGCATCGACATAGCTCTTCCAGCTGTCGAGCGCTCGTCCCCGCCGCGCGATGTTGATCGCACAATGAGAAATCGAGGTACCGGCTTGCCCGAGCAATTTAAGGTCGTTCTTCACGGCATAGTTCATGTTTGGATTGTCCGATATGAAATTACAGTGTCCGATTGCGAGCGTCGGCCGCAGCATGCCGATCGACTCCAGAAGCTCGATAGGAGTCATCGTGTACTGTGCAACGATTTCATGAAACTCGATGATGCTGAAGGCGGCGTGCGTCGCTATCGGCAGACCGGTCTCGTCCGCAAGGGCTACGGTCTTCTTCAGCAGGTCGATGGTCGTGGTCCACACGCGTCGCGGAACAAGGATACCGCGAATGCGCCCGCTGACGCTGCCGTCGTGTTGCTTGATCCATTCCGTGGCGACCTTGAAGCCGGTGATCCCGCGCTGCTCGTCATGAATGCGCTCGAGACGTCCCTGCTCGTCCCCAACCCAATGACCGGAATCATAACCGGGAGAAAGATAGGCGCGCGCGCCGAAGCGTTTCACCTGCTCGAGCAGGGCGTCCTGGACCATGACCTGCGCGCCGAGCTCGGCGAAGGTGGTGACACCACCGCGGATCAGCTCGACGACCGTGTAGGTCGCGTTGAGGTCGAGCGCCCCTTCGGAGGTCGATTCGCCATGTGCAAGCCAACGTGCATCCCCGGTCACCTTTTTCCCGCGCCGCGGGATCGTCACCTCGAGAAAAGGCTGCCCAAAGAAAAGCGGCCGACCCGTGTCGGAGATCAGCCGATGCGACGCACGATGCCCGTAATGAATGTGAGTATCGATAAAGCCGGGAGCGACGAGCTTGTCCCCGGCATCAATCTCACGGTCGACTGTTCCGTCAAAACGTGGCCCGACAAAGATGATCTTGTTGTCTTCGTAGACGACCACCCCGTTGCGAATCAGTCGATGACCTCCATTTGCATGACCAACGACCCAGCCTCCGTTTATGGAAGTTCGCACGGCAACAACTCCCCCCAGCCGCCCATCCTGCAGCGGCGTTCGACGAAATCGAATGGCGCTCGCCCAGCATAGCACCTCTGGGACAACGGGGTCCCCGCTGCGCAAGCGCAGCGGGGTTCCCGTGCCGGCTAACGCGGTTCGGCTCCCCCTTTAGGGGTGGCGGGCAGACTGCAACATTGCTAGTCCACGAGAAGCACTTTTCTGATCTAAATCAGGAGAAGGATGATGTTCATTGCCATGAACCGATTCCGTGTGAAGAAAGGCTCCGAGGAGGCCTTCGAGCAGGTTTGGCTGAGCCGCGACACGCAACTGACCAAGGTCCCCGGTTTCGTCGAGTTCCATCTGCTCAAAGGGCCGGAGCACGAGGACTACACGCTCTATTCCTCCCACGCGGTATGGCAAAGTAAGGCAACGTTCGAGGCCTGGACCAGGTCGGAAGCATTCCGTCTTGCCCACCGGGACGCTGGCCAGAACAAGCCGCTCTACCTCGACCATCCGCAGTTCGAAGGCTTCGAGGTCCGCCAGACGGTGCGTGGCGGCGAAAATGCGGTCGCGTAGAGCGGCTGTCGGAAACAGCTATCGCTCCTGGCGAAGGCACGACCTGGGTATCGAGTTGTGAGCGCCGATAACGCCATCTATCTGGCAACGATCTGGGCCATCCCGGTGATCATCGCCATTACCTTTCATGAAGCTGCGCACGGCTTCGTCGCGCATCTTCTTGGCGACGACACCGCATGGCGGCTTGGACGCGTGAGCTTCAATCCGTTAAAGCACGTCGATCCGTTTGGCACGATCCTGCTACCTGGCGTTCTGGTGCTGCTGCACTCGCCATTCTTGTTCGGTTATGCCAAACCGGTGCCCGTCAATTTTCGCGCTCTCCGCCGGCCACGACGCGACATGGTGCTGGTTGCTGCAGCGGGACCGGCCATGAACATCGCGCTCGCAGTGGCCGCGGCTTTGGCGTTCCACTTCGTCGGTTATCTACCCGCCACCAGCGCACAGTGGCTGGCGGCTAACTTGAAGAATGCGTTGATTTTTAACGTAGTGCTGGCCGTGTTCAATTTGTTTCCGCTGCCACCTCTCGATGGCGGCCGCATCCTGGTGGGGATTCTACCCAAGACCGCCGCCGCGTCCGTTGCGCGGCTGGAGCCATACGGGTTGGCAATCCTGATCTGTCTGCTCATCGTGTTGCCGTTGCTCGGTGCCCAGCTGGGTATCGACCTGAGCGTGGTCTCTCGCGCCCTCGCCGTTTCGACAGGCGCTATTGTCGAGGCCATACTTGTTGTGACCGGCAACATATAGTAGTGGGGCTGAAGAAATCAGCGTTGGGTTGAGGCAGCGCTGCACGCTCGCTTTTCTTGCATGTCGAGGTTTTCACACAGCTTTCTGGCCTCGATCGGTCGCTGCGGTCCTCGTTGGCAGTCTCCATTGACGAGTGCCAGGATTGAGAGTACACAGAGTCTTTCCGGACAACGCTGCCGTCCAGAATGGGCTGCTTCGCCACGAGCCTTCGTGCGCCCGGAGAACCAACGCAATCGAATTTGGAGGACAATATGAAGTTTCGTCCGCTTCATGATCGGGTTGTAGTCAAGCGCATCGACGCCGAAGAAAAGAGCGCAGGCGGTATCATCATTCCGGATACGGCGAAGGAGAAACCCTCCCAAGGCGAGATCATCGCCGTCGGTCCTGGAGGCCGCGACGAGAACGGCAAATTGATTCCCATCGATCTGAAGACTGGCGAGGTCGTACTGTTTGGAAAATGGTCCGGGACCGAGGTCAAGATCGACGGCATCGATTACCTCATCATGAAGGAGAGCGACATCATGGGCGTGCTCGAACAGTCGATCGCCCGCAAGAAGGCCGCGTAGGCGCCGTCGCACGCACATTCAATGGAGAAGCAAAATGACTGCTAAAGACGTAAAATTTTCAGTCGACGCGCGCGACCGGATGTTGCGCGGTGTAGACATCCTCACCAATGCAGTCCGCGTGACGCTTGGTCCCAAGGGTCGCAATGTCGTGCTCGACAAGTCGTTCGGCGCGCCTCGCATCACCAAGGACGGTGTCACTGTGGCGAAGGAGATCGAGCTGGAAGACAAGTTCGAGAACATGGGCGCACAAATGGTGCGAGAAGTGGCGTCGAAGTCCTCGGACTTCGCCGGCGATGGTACGACCACCGCAACGGTTCTCGCGCAAGCCATTGTCAAGGAAGGCTCCAAGGCGGTCGCCGCCGGTATGAACCCGATGGACCTCAAACGCGGCGTCGACCTCGCTGTCGAGGCCGTGGTTGCGGATTTGCAGAAGAACTCGAAGAAAGTCACGTCCAACCAGGAGATCGCGCAGGTTGGGACGATCTCGGCGAACGGCGATACGGAAATTGGCCAGTTCCTCGCCGATGCGATGAAGAAGGTCGGCAACGAGGGTGTCATCACCGTCGAGGAGGCGAAGTCCTTGGAGACCGAGCTCGAGGTGGTCGAAGGCATGCAATTCGACCGCGGCTACATCTCGCCGTACTTCGTCACCAACGCCGACAAGATGCGCGCGGAAATGGATGACGCATACATCCTGGTCTATGAGAAGAAGCTGTCGGGTTTGCAGGAGTTGCTACCGCTGCTCGAAGCTGTTGTGCAGACCTCGAAACCGCTCGTCATTATCGCTGAGGACGTTGAGGGCGAGGCGCTCGCAACACTGGTCGTCAATAAGCTGCGTGGCGGCCTCAAGGTCGCGGCGGTCAAGGCTCCGGGCTTCGGAGATCGGCGCAAGGCGATGCTCGAGGACATTGCGATCCTCACCGGCGCGCAAGCGATCTCGGAAGATCTCGGCATCAAGCTCGACAAGGTGACGGTGAGCATGCTCGGCCGCGCCAAGAAGGTGATGATCGAGAAGGAAAACACCACAATCGTCAGCGGCGCCGGCAAGAAGTCGGACATTGAAGGGCGCATCAAGCAGATCAAGGCGCAGATTGAGGAGACCACGTCGGATTACGACAGGGAAAAGCTGCAGGAGCGTTTGGCCAAGCTTGCCGGCGGTGTTGCCGTGATCCGCGTCGGCGGTGCGACGGAGACCGAGGTGAAGGAGCGCAAGGATCGCGTCGACGACGCGATGCATGCAACCCGCGCCGCGGTGGAGGAAGGCATCCTGCCGGGTGGCGGGGTGGCGTTGCTCCGCGCCGGCGAAGTGCTGAAAAGGCTGCGAGTCGCCAACGACGATCAGAAGACCGGTGTCGACATCGTGCGCAAGGCACTCAGCTGGCCGGCACGCCAGATCGCAATCAACTCGGGCGAGGATGGTTCTGTCGTAGTCGGCAAGATCCTCGAGAACGATCAATATGCCTACGGGTTTGACGCTCAGAAAGGCGAGTACGTCAACTTGGTCAGCAAGGGCATCATCGATCCAACGAAGGTCGTACGTTCGGCTTTGCAAAACGCTGGGTCAATCGCCGGGCTGCTGATCACCACGGAAGCCATGGTCGCTGAAGCCCCGAAGAAGCAGGGCGGTGCTCCGGCGATGCCTCCTGGGGGTGGCATGGGAGGTATGGGGGGCATGGACTATTAAGCTCACCTTCAACCGAAGTGACGAAGGCCCGGGATCTCTCCCGGGCTTTTTTCTTGTGCCGCACTCATGTGGGGCGGATGGCAGCAAGTTTCGGCTGCACAAAGCTTGTCCAGGATGCGTGAACGAGGGGGAGGAGAGAAGACCGAACGGAGAAATCGAGAGCCGTGGACACCGGAGCAAAAATGCATCGATTTGTCGGACGCCTGCCGATTTATCGCTTCTTTTTCCTCGCGAAAATCGCGTTCCAGTTATCCCGATAAGCCTGAGAAACCGGTTTCTGGCCCTCGCCCCTGCTGTAAGGTACGGTGTCAGCGACCTTGCCGCCCTCCGCCTTGGATGTCTCTACTGCTGTACTCTTGTCCTTCGCAGGCACGTCTGTTTTGGGAGCGGGGTCGGTTTTGATTTTCTTGTCGTCGCTGGCCATCGTCTTCCTAACCCTGATCTGATCGAGTTGACCCGCCGCTGAGGTTCATTCGGCGGTGATTGTTCCCCTTTGGATCAATACGCCTTGGCGCATTGCGGCAGTTGTTGCAGTGTAATATTATGGCAGCTTGCAGAGCAGGGGCGAAACTTTTTTTCCGCCCCACGGTCAGCGTCAAATTAGGGCCCCATGATCTTATCCGCGTCGCCATTCAGCCAATCGGATCGGGGGGAGCTTAAACCCACAGACCTCATCTGAGGAGCGCGCACGTCATCCTTGAGGTGCGCGTGCCCCACTTGGGGCGCGCGCCTCGAAGGACGGCCACAAGTGAGACCGCACCAGCGGCCATCCTTCAAGACGGCGCGCCGCGCGCACAGCCGCTTTACCCCCGAACTGCGGACTCGCGAAGTACGAGGCTGGCTCGGGGCGGGCAAAATCGTCTGACATGTCCTCGCGCGCGGGCACGGGGCGCGAGATTAGGAACACGCTGAGCATGGGTCAGGCGCGCCTTTGCCCACCCTACAAGTCCATTCGAGCGGACTCCGCTGTAGCAATAGCGGGAAGGCGGTGGGCCTGCGCGATCATTTCGGCCGCGCCGCGGCCCATTCGAGCAGAGAGTCCAGAGCGGGGCACATCGCCTTGCCCCAGCTTGTCAGACAGTACTCAACTTTCGGCGGCACCTGCGGATAGATTTTTCGCGCGACGATGCCGTCGCGCTCCAACTCACGCAGTTGCTGGATCAGCATCTTCTGGGAAATGCCCGGGATCGCCCGTTCCAATTCGGAGAATCTGAGCGTCAAGCGATCAAACAGATGGAAGATAATGACCATCTTCCATCGTCCTTCGAGCATGCGGAACGCTGTTTCAATTCCGCAGGCCGCCATAGCCGGCGTCACGTCCTCAAGCTTACCTGTGGGTGAGTACCCTACTTTTTTGTTTGTTCTTGCCATTTCCGCAGTATGGCCCTCACATGCTGTCCATTGCAATTGCAGCTTCATTTGCAAGGGGCCACCGGTGGAAAACACCTTCGAAGGATGCCGGGCGCTTGTCACCGGCGGCACCAGGGGAATCGGCGGAGCGGTGGCGGAGCGGTTGCGCGAAACCGGCGCGACGGTCCTCACCACTGCCCGCACTCGACCCGACGATATGCCGGCGCAAGCGCTGTTTGTGGCTGCGGATATCACCACCGTCCAAGGCTGCGCGGCGGTTGCCGACGCGGTGACCAGGGAGCTCGGCGGCGTCGATGTCATCGTCCATGTCCTCGGCGGCTCCGCAGCGCCCGCAGGCGGCTTTGCCGTGCTGGACGATGACGAGTGGCAGCGGGCGCTCGACCTCAACCTGCTCCCCGCCGTCCGGCTGGATCGGGCGCTCCTGCCGGAGATGCTCGCGCAAGGCTCGGGCGTGATCATCCACGTCACATCCATTCAGAGACAGATGCCGCTGCCGGAATCCACGATCGCCTATGCGGCGGCAAAAGCGGCGCTAGCGAACTACAGTAAGGGCCTGTCCAAAGAGGTGAGCCCCAAGGGCATCCGCGTGATGCGAGTGGCGCCAGGCTGGGTCGAGACGGAAGCGGCGGTGAGGCTGGTCAACAGGCTGGCCAAAGCTGACGGCACCGACTACGCGGGCGCGCAAAAAGCCTTGATGGCCTCGCTCGGCGGCATTCCGATAGGACGGCCGGCGAAACCGAGCGAAGTCGCGGACCTTATTGCTTTCCTCGCCTCGCCCCGCGCCGCGTCCATCACCGGCGCCGAATACGTCATCGACGGCGGCACTGTGCCGATCGCGTAGGGCGTCTCGAAGGCCTCATCCTGGGAGGCGCGAAGCGCCGTCTCGAAGGATGGCCGCTGGCTCGGTCTTGCTTGTGGCCGTCCTTCGAGACGCGCGCAAGAGCGCGCTCCTCAGGACGAGGTTTATTGGTCCGAG
>Ga0207693_10001133_pt1 | contig 23878 bp, 21 predicted proteins | sample LARL81metaG_FD_184347 | JGI IMG/M metagenome (GOLD analysis project Ga0207693, IMG submission 184347) | Corn, switchgrass and miscanthus rhizosphere microbial communities from Kellogg Biological Station, Michigan, USA - LAR L8-1 metaG... | ecosystem: Host-associated > Plants > Roots >... | reverse complement strand
GATGCGCCTCCGGCGCACCATCGGTGCGATCGCCGCGGCCTCGGAGCGCCGCGTACCCGAAGCACAACACGCCGCCCGCGATCACCACATAGAGCGGCACGAGGAGGTGCGAGGTCTGCCCGCCGACGTGAACCGGCACCCGCAGGGGCAGCACCGCGAAGGTCGCGAGGGGAAAGCTCCAGGGCCAGCGGCGGAAGATCGCGGCGACGGCCGCTGCCACGACCACCGCGGCGGCGACCGCCACGGCGAGCTTCTCCGGGGGGTGGCGCAGCGCGACGAGCCGCGAGCTGCCCCAGACGTCGCCCGCGATCAACACGGGCGCGGCGATCAGGGCGACCAGGGCGCAGCCGTAGCGGAGGCGCGCGTCGCGGGCCAGGAGCGCCCCGGCAGCTGCGCCGCAGGCGATCAGCATGCCGAGAAACTGCGGTACGGAGGCCGTCACCGAGAGCCCCCTCCGACCAACGTCATCTCCTGCGGATAGACCATGTCACGACCCTGGTCCGGAAGCACCACCCGCAACCGGTACTTCTCATCGGGGCTTGCGAGCTTCCCGGCATCGGTCCGCCCGTCCCAGTGGTACGTGATGTCGCGGCCGGCGAGAAGGGGTCCGCGGTACAGAGTGCGGATGCGCTGACGCTGGGGGCCGACGATCTGCACGACGGCGTGGGGATCGGTGTCGCGGATGAAGAACTCGATCCTCGCCGTGCGGGGGTGCTTGGTGTGCCCCGCGGGAGCGAACTTCGACGTCAGGTGTTGGACTTCGAGCTCCAGCTTGGGGGTCCGGGCGTGGACCACGACGCCCGCAACGACCACGGCCGCGACGAGCAGCAGCGCGAACAGGGCCGACGCGATGCGGGTCAGCGCGTCCGGTCCCTTCCGGCGATGACCACCACGTCGGCGTTCCCCGCCGCGTCCTGCGTCGCGCGGTCGATCTTCTGAATCGGTTTCACGCCGAGGTCGTGCGCGACCTTCAGCGCGGCCTTCTTCTCGTTCGGCTCGTACATCACGACGGTCTGGTCGTACTCCTTGCGGCTGTTGCCCACGGTTCCGAGCGTGAAGTTGTTCGCCCTCACGTCATCGGCGACCTTCGCACCGAGGCCCGCTACCGCCGTTCCGTTCAGCACCGCGACGCTGACGTCGTGAGGCACGAACGCACCGGGCTTTCGCGACTGCTGCGATCCCGTGTTGTCGTTCAGGAGCCGCTCCGAGCCGAAGATGCCGAGCACGCCGAGGATCACCGCTCCCGCGGCGATCGCGGCGAGCACGCTTGGCTGGCTGACGCGCGCCGCGAATCGCCGCCAGCGCGGATGTGGGAGGAGCGCCTCCCGCTCAGTCGTGATCTGCTCAAGGGCCGGCCGCTCGCTGGTGGTCGTCTGGGAGCTCGGGGCGGGTGCTGCCTCCGTCGGTGGGGCCACCGCGGTCTGCTCGATGGGCGCCTCCACTCCGAGGATCTCCTCCAACTCGGCCTCGGCCCGGTCGAGCAGCGCCTCGCTGCGCGCCATGTCCTCGGCCGGGTGGTTGGGGACCGCCTCCATCCACGTCTGGATGCGGGCCAGGTCGCGGCGCTGCGAGAGGTAGAGCACGATCAGGAACAGACAGCCGACCACTGCCGCCAGCGAGACGTACGTGGGCATGCGGTGGGCGGCGTCGTAGAGGACCTTGACAACGGTGGAGGCGAGAGGCATGCACTAACCCCCTCCCCCGAAACCGGCGTCGTCGAGGCCAAGTACGAGGGCGAGGTCGACCTTGCCCGCCGCGGCCCTGGTGTCGGGCGTCATGGGCTGGACGGGCGTGTCGCCCAGCTCCTTCTTGACGGCCGCCGCGAACTTCTGGGCGTCGGGTCGCATCCCACTGGCGTACTCCACGACGGTCTGGGGCACGCTCGTGGTCGCGTTGCCCACGGGCCCGGTCTTGTAGCCAGACTTCGTCACGACCTTCTGCTCGACGGTCGCCGCGAGGCCGGGCACGGACGTGCCGTTGATCACCGCGACCGTGGCCTTCGGCCTGGCATTGGACCCGTGCTTGCCGTTCCCTCCTCCTCCGCTGCCGCCCACGAGCCCGAACCCGCTGGTGACGACGCCGACCGCGATCACCGCAATCGCCAGCAGGACGAGGACGTAGCGGCCGTCTATCGGGAGGCGGCGGTCAATGGCTGCGAAGCCGTCGCGGATACGCCACCAGAAGCGCTTCAGGGCGCCCCGGAACCGGCCCGTGGCCGGCTGCGGTGCAGCCTCGCCCTCGGCGACCTCCGCCTCATCCTCCTCGCGTGAGGCCTCGGCCGCGGCCTGGACCGCCTCGGCCGCCTCGGCCGCGCGCTCAGGGGCGCGCCCCGCCCAGTCGCGGACACGGCGGATCTCGCGCGCCTGCTGAAACAGGAGGAACGCCAAAACCGCCAGGCCCACGAAGGCGACGATGCCCAGAACGGGCCCGATGGACTCGATCGCGTGCATCGGTGACGGCGCATCTTATGGCGCGCCAGACCCGTAACCGCGCTGCCAGCAGGGAGGTTGCGCTACGAGGGGCCGAGCGTGGACTCGGCGACGCGCTCTTCCACGACCTCGACCACGCGGTCCGCCAGGCCCGCCTCGTCGCCTGACGCGACGAGGGATTCCAGGCGGTCCACCGAGCGTCCGACCCAATCGGGGTCGAGCGGGCGCGCCCGCACCGCGCGGACGATCCGCTCCGCGGTCGTCGGCCGTGCCTTCTCGTCGCTGTTGAAGAGCTCCTCGCGAAGCTTCTCCCCGGGCCGCGGCCCGATGAACTCGATCGCGACGTCGACGTCGGGCTCGTATCCGGCCAGGGTGATCATGTTGCGCGCGAGGTCGAGGATGCGGACGGGCTCTCCCATCTCGAGCACGAACACGTCTCCCGATCCGGCCCCCAGGTCACCCGCCTGAATGACGAGCTGCACGGCCTCGTGGATGGTCATGAAGTAGCGGGCCATGTCCGGGTGGGTCACTGTGACGGGTCCGCCCTTCTCGATCTGGCTGCGGAAGATCGGCACGGCGCTCCCGGACGAGGCGAGCACGTTGCCGAACCGGACGCTGATGAAACGGGTGGCCGCATGGCGCCGGCCCGCAGCCTCGACGATCCACTCAGCCATCGCCTTTGAGGCGCCCATGACGGTTCTCGGATTGACGGCCTTGTCGGTCGACACGAGGACGAACCGCTCGGTGCCGGCGGCGGCGGCGGTCTCCGCCGTCACGCGTGTCGCGATGGCGTTGTTGCGGACCGCTTCGAGGGGGTTGGCCTCCATCAGCGTGACGTGCTTGTAAGCGGCGGCGTGGAAGACAACGTCGGGCTTGAAGCGCTGCATCACCTCCAGCATCCGTTCGCCCTCCTTGCAGTCGGCGAGCACGGCCTCGACTCGGGTGAAGTGCCATTCTTCGAGCATCTCCCGGTCGATGCGGAAGAGGTTGTCCTCGGCGTGGTCGAGGAGCACCAGGAGCTTGGGGCGAACCCTCGCGATCTGCCGGCTCAGCTCCGCGCCGATCGAGCCGCCGGCGCCGGTGACGAGGACGATCTTGTCCTCCAGGTAGGCGCCGACGCGGTCGAGCTCCATGACCACCGGCTCCCGTCCGAGGACGTCCTCGACGCGCACCTCGCGCAGCTGGCGGGTGAGCTGGACGCCGCCGCGAAGGAGCTCGAACACCGTGGGGAGGGTCCGCACGGGGATGTCCCGCTCCCGGCAGGCGGCCACGACCTTGGCGCGCAGCACGCCCGGCGCTGACGGGATCGCGATCACGACCTCGTCCGGGCCTTCGCGGTCGAGGATCTCGGTGATCTCCCCGGTCGAGCCAAGGACCTTCACGCCGGCTGCGGTCATGTCGCGCTTGCCGGGGTCGTCGTCGACGAAGCCGATCGCCCGGACCCCGAGGTCGGGGTTCAGCTTGAGCTCGCGAACGACCATCTGGCCGCCGGACCCCGCCCCGATGATGAGCACGCCGCGCGTCCTGGCCCCGCGCGTGGCCTTGTCAGGACGCTCCGCGATCGTGCGCCGGACGAGGCGCGCGCCGCCCACCAGCAGGATCGTGAGCAGCAGGTCGAAGACGACGACGGAGCGCGGAAGGTTGTAGTCGTACGGCTTCGCCAGCGTGAAGACCGCGACGAGGATCATGCTCGCCACCACCGACGCCCTCACGACCGGCCACATGTCGGGGAGCTGGAAATAGCGCCACCACTTGCGGTGGAGGCCCAGGACCTCGAACACGATCGCCTTGCCGATCGCGACGAAGGCGATCGACCCGGCGAGCATCGTCACGTAGCGATGCGGGATCCCAATCGGCACGTCCAGGAACCGCAGCACGAACGCGAGTCCGAACGCCGCCGCAGCGAGCACCGCGTCGGCCGCGAACTGCTGGGCGCGGCGCTTGAACACAGGGTCCTGTAGACGGTCCTTTAGGCGGGCCACCGGCACGAGTGTAATGCTGCCCTCCCGTGCCAGCCGACATTTTGGACCCACTCGTCACCGCCGCGACCAACGTCATCGATTCGCTGGGCCTCGCGGGCGTGTTCGTGCTCATGACCCTCGAGAGCGCCTGCATTCCCATCCCGAGCGAGGCGATCATGCTGTTCGCCGGGTTCAACGTGTCGGAGGGGAACATGACCCTGTTCGGCGTCGTGGCCGCCGGCGTGCTTGGGAACCTCGTCGGCTCGCTGATCGCGTACGCCGCCGGCTACTACGGACGGATCGAGTTGCTCGATCAGAACCGCTTCATCCACATCAACCGCAAGCACCTCGAGTGGGCCGACAACTGGTTTCAGAAGCACGGGTCGGCGACCGTGTTCTTCTCGCGGATGATCCCGATAGTCCGCACCTTCATCTCGCTGCCGGCCGGCTCCGCGCGCATGCCGCTCGGCCGCTTCGTGCTCTTCACCACCGCTGGATGCATTCCATGGGTCCTCTTGCTGGCTCTCATCGGCCGTGAGGTCGGCTCGCGGTGGGAGGACTGGCGTGGGTACCTCCACTACGTCGACTACGTGGTGATCGCGGCCGTCGTGCTCGGGATCGTCTACCTCATCGTCAAGCGGCGCAGGGCGGCGGCCACGCCGGAGTCGACCCCCTCCGCTTGATCGCCAGTCGGCTCCGGGCCAGGTCCCGGGGCGCCCTCACGTGGCGGAGGGCTCTGATCCTCGGGGGCGTGCAGGGACCGGCGGAGCTCCTGCCGGTGTCGAGCTCGGCGCACGTCTCGTTGCTCCCGTGGTTCGCCGGCTGGCGGACGGACGACCTGGATCCCGAGACCAGAAAGAGCTTCGAGGTCGCGCTTCACACGGGAACCGCGGTCGCGCTCCTGATCGCCCAGCGCCGCGCGGTCGTGAGCGAGGTCCGACGTCTCGACGCTCACCGCGCGGCCGCGATCGCGCTGTCACTGCTCCCACCGGCGATCGTCGGCTATGGGCTCGGACGCCACGTCGAGCGACGCCTCGGCGGCCCGCGCACGATCGCCGCGGGGCTGCTTGCGGGATCGGTCGCGATGCTCCTCGCCGACCGGGCGCCACAGGAGCGGACCGAGGACGACCTGGGCCCCGCCGATGGGCTTGCGCTCGGAATCGGCCAGGCGACGGCCCTCGTTCCGGGCGTCTCCCGCAACGGCGCGACGGTCGCCGCCGCGCGCTGGCGCCGGTACCGCCGCGCCGACGCGAACCTGCTGTCCCGGATCGTCGCGCTCCCCGTCATCCTCGGCGCGACCGGCCTCAAGGGAGCCCGGATGCGGCGCCGCGGGCCGGATCGCTCCACGACGGCCGCGATCGCATCGGGCGCCGCGGCGTCCTTCGTCTCCACCCTCGCGTCCCAGCGCCTCATGGCTCTGACGGATCGCGACCGCTCGCCCTGGCCCTTCGCCGCGTACCGCATCGCGGTGGGCGCTGCGGTCGTGACCAGGCTGCGCCGTGGTTGAATCCGCAACGTGAAGCCCGCCGACGGAGACGCAGGAGGAGCGGAGGCGTATGCGCGCGCAGGCGTGAGCCAGTCGGCCGCGAGCACGGCCGTGGAGGCCCTCGTCAGGAGCCTGGAGCGGATCGACACGGGCAAGCCGTCCCGCGTGGTCCCGCTGCCCGGGCACTACGCGAGCGTGGTGCGGCTCGACGATCGCATGGGGCTGGCGCTGTCTACCGACACCGTCGGCACCAAGATGGTCGTCGCCGAGCGCCTTGGGCGCTACGACACGATCGGGATCGACTGTGTGGCGATGAACGTCAACGACGTGATCTGCGTGGGCGCGGAGCCGATCGCGATGCTCGACTTCATCCTCACGGAACGGGCGGACCCGGAGATCTGCGGCGAGCTGGGGATCGGGCTGGCGCGCGGGGCGGAGCTCGCCGGGGTGGAGATCCCCGGCGGCGAGATCGCCCAGGTGGGCGACATCGTGTCCGGCCAGGAGCTGGGCGGCTCGTGCGTCGGACTCGTCGCTCTCGACGCGATCGTCACCGGCGCCGACGTGGAGCCCGGCGACCCGGTGATCGGGCTCCCCTCGTCCGGCCTTCACTCCAACGGCTACACCCTCGCCCGCGCGGCCCTGGCCGGCGTGCCGCTCGACGATGACCGCCTGGGCCGGCCACTCGGCGACGTCCTGCTCGAACCCACCGAGATCTACGTCCGGCCGATCCTTGAGCTGCTCGCCTCTCCCGTCGCGGTACGCGGCCTCGCCCACATCACCGGAGAGGGATTCGACAACCTGCTTCGGCTCGAGGCCGAGGTCGGGTACGAGATCGACGACCCGCTGCCGGTGCCGCCGGTCTTCGGCCTGATCCAAGAGCTCGGCGACGTGTCCGACGCGGAAATGCGCGAGGTGTTCAACCTGGGCTGCGGCTTCTGCTGCGTGGTCGCCGCGGACGACGAGGGGGCTGCGCTCGAGCTCCTACAGCGTCACTATCCGGACGCGAAGCGAATCGGGCGGGCAACCGACCGGCCCGGGGAGGTGTCCGTGTGAGCACGCGAATCGCGATCCTGATCTTCGACGAGCTGACGGCGCTCGACGCGATCGGCCCCTACGAGGTGCTCTCGCGCATCCCGGGAGTCGAGCTTCGATTCGTCGCCAGGGAGCCCGGGGTCAAGCGCACCGACACCGGCGCGCTCGGGATGGAGGCCGATCTGGCGCTGGGGGACCTGCCGGACCCGGACGTGCTGCTGGTTCCGGGCGGACAGGGGAACCGGCCGCTACTGGAGGACGATGAGGTCCTCGATTGGCTGCGGGCCGTTCACGAGGGGACCACCTGGACGACGTCGGTCTGCACGGGCTCGTTGGTCCTGGCCGCTGCGGGCATCCTCGATGGCAAGCACGCGACGACGCACTGGGCCTACATGGACCGGCTCGAGGAGCTGGGCGCCGTGCCGGTGCAGGAGCGAGTCGTCGAGGACGGCAAGATCCTGACCGCAGCGGGAGTCTCGGCGGGCATCGACATGGCGCTGACGCTGGCCGCCCGGATGGCGGGCGACACCGTGGCCCAGGCAATACAGCTGGGCATCGAGTACGACCCGGACCCGCCGTTCGACTCCGGCTCACCGGACAAGGCACCACCCGAGCTGGTGGACCTGATCCGCTCCAGCGAGGGCTAGGCGAGCTCCCAGAAGGTCCCGCCCAGCACGCCGACCGGGCGGAGCCTCCAATCGCGCGCGAGCGCCCACAGATCCGCCTCGAGCACCGGGCGCGGCCTTCCGGTCAGCTCCTCGAGCTCCCGCGTCGCGCAGCGGCCGAGCAGGCCGATCGCCTCCGCCGGCTCGGGCGGCCCGGTGCGCATCGGCTCCGCGCCCGCCGCGAGGGCCGCGTCCCGGTAGGCCTCGTAGGGGTGCGGTCCGAAGACCCCGTGGTCGTCGCCGTTCTCGCCGCGGAAGACGGCGGAGGGGAAGGTGATTCGCTCGCGGCCCTCCGTTTCGGACACCCTGCCCTGCTCCCTCGCCTCGGCGGACGGAGCGCGCACGTCGTCGAGATCGGCCGCGAAGGCCTCGGTGATCGCGTTCGACACGAGGTCGATGCGGAATCGGTCGACGTTCAGGCCGGCGGGTCCCGCCTCGCCGACGAGTGCCTCCGTGTGATCGAGCTTCTTGCGCTCGGTCATGAGCCCCTCGCGCAGCCTGCGGAGGTACCGGTACGCCGCGTCCGGGCCCTGCTCCGCGGCGGCCTTGACCGCCTGGCACGCCGGATAGGTGGACGCGATCGGGTTCGTGCTCCAGACCCGGGCGTCGACCGGCATCCCCGAATCCGCGGCCGTTCCCAGCCACTGCGCCATCAGGTCGGCGTACAGGTTCGTGCCGGCGCCGACCCCGGACTCGGTGTCCCGGTAGTCCGGCCCGTACGAGCGCGCCAACCCGCCCATCACCCAGGAGAACCGGAGGCCATCACCGAACTCCCACATGAGCCGCCGAAGCTGGGGCTCGTTGCCCCAGGAGAACGGGCAGGCCGGATCTGTGTAATAGCGGACGGAAGCGGGCATTGGCGTGCAGCGAACGCCGCGATGGGCGGGGGCTTAGGGTGAGTGTCGAAAATACTTATCGAATGGCGGACGAAGCGACAACCGGGCTCGCAAGCAGCCTGATCGGCACCGTACTCTCGGGGCGCTACCGCCTCGAATCCAAGCTGGGCAGCGGCGGGATGTCCACGGTGTACCTGGCGCGCGACAGCACGCTCGAGCGCTGGGTCGCGGTGAAGGTCATGCATCGCGAGATGTCGGACCAGCCCGACCAGATCGAGCGCTTCCGTCGGGAGGCGCGCGCGGTGGCGCAGCTCTCTCATCCAAACGTCGTCGCGGTCATCGACGCCGGTGAGGACGGCGGCCACCCCTACATCGTCTTCGAGTACGTCGACGGCGAGACCCTGAAGCAGCGCATCGAGCGGGTGGGTCCGCTTCCGGTCGACGAGGCCACCGCCTACGCGATCGAGATCGGGCGCGGCCTCTCGGCCGCCCACGCTCGAAGGCTCGTTCACCGCGACGTCAAGCCCCAGAACGTGCTCATCGACGCCGAGGGCCGCGCCAAGGTGACCGACTTCGGCATCGCTCGCTCGCTCGAGGCGGACGGACTGACGCAGACCGGCCGCGTGCTCGGGACCACGGACTACGTCTCACCGGAGCAGGCGATGGGCCGCGGCGTCGACGCGCGCACGGACATCTACGCGCTCGGCGTTCTCCTCTACGAGATGCTCACCGGCGAGGTCCCCTTTACGGCTGAGACGGTCGTGGGCGTGGCCATGAAGCACGTGAACGAGCCGATGCCCGACGTGCAGAAGAAGCGCCCGGAGGTCTCCTCCGCGCTGGCCGCGGTCGTCGAGCGGGCCACGGCGAAGGAGCCCAAGACGCGCTACCCCGACATGGCCAGCTGCCTCGCCGACCTCGAAGCGGCGTTGGAGGTCGAGGTCGCGCGTGCCGGCGGCGCGCACGGAGAGGCGACCACGGTCCTCGACACGGTGCCGAAGAAGCGCCGCAAGATCCTCACCACGCGGCGCGTCTCGGCGGCGGGCGTCTTCATCGTCCTCGCGGCGACCGCGGCGGCGCTGCTGATCACTGCCTTAACGGGCAAGAAGGAAAGCCCGGCGCCTGCGCCGGCTCCCACCGGCGCGCCGATTGAGATCACCGGCACGCAGTCCTTCGACCCGTCGCCCGGCGACGGTCAGGAGAACGACGACCAGCTCAAGCTCGCGATCGACGGAAATCCCGGCACCGGCTGGACGACGGAGACCTACCAGGCGCCGACCACGGCAGCCGCCGTCGGCAAGCCCGGCGTCGGCATGATCGTGACCACGGCCCAGCCGGCCGTCGCCCGCACCATGCGCATACGCTCCGAAGTCAACGGTTGGAGCACGCAGATCTACGCCTCCGCCTCCGGACCGCCCACCACCCTCCAAGGCTGGGGCAAGCCGATCGGCGACGAGCCGGATATGCAGACCGACTCGGAAATCGAGCTCTCGCCCCGCACGGCCAAGTACTACCTGATCTGGATCACGAAGCTCGCATCAACGCCCACGGGCTACAACGTCCAGATCAACGAGGTCGGGCTGAAGAGCTAGAAGCGGAACTCGCGCTGCGCCTCGTGGCGCTCCAGCGCGTAGTGCACGAGCAGGTCGCAGAGCTCCTGGTAGGCGATGCCGTCCGCCTCGAAGAGCTTCGCGAAGACGCTGGTTGACGTGAAGCCGGGGATCGTGTTCAGCTCGTTGACGAGCACCTCCCCGTCGTCAAGGACGAAGAAGTCGCACCGCGCGAGCCCGCTCCCGTCGATCGCCTTGAACACGTGCGCTGCCAGCTCACGGACGCGGGCGTTGGCCTCGTCGCCGATCCGCGCCGGCACGACCAGGTCCATCCCGCCCTCCGAGTACTTGGCCTCGAAGTCGTACCAGTCGGCATGGGCGACGATCTCTCCCGGCGGTGAGGTCCGCGGCTCCTCGTTGCCGATCACCGAGCACTCCACCTCCCTGCCGCCGCCGTTCGCCTCCACGATCACGCGCGGGTCGTGGCGCCGCGCAAGCTCCACGGCCTCGTCGAGCGCGCGCTCGGGGCTGGTCACCTTGCTGATGCCGACGCTGGAGCCCAGGCGCGCGGGCTTGACCCAGACCGGGAGGCCCATCGCCGCGACGCGCTCCCGCCAACCCTCCTCACCGGCCTCGCAGAAGTCCACCTGCGGGATCCCGTGGAACACCAGGAGGCGCTTGAAGGTCAGCTTGTCGATCGAGATCGCCGCCGCCAGCACGCCGGGGCCGGCGTAGGGGACGTCCAGGCATTCCAGGAGGCCCTGGACCGTCCCGTCCTCGCCGAACGGTCCGTGCAGTACCGGAAAGGCCACGTCAGCGCCAAGGAGGCCGCCGCCGGCGCGGAGCTCCACCTCGCTCCCCTCGTGGGTCCAGCGCCCGTCCCGCTCCAGCAGCACCGGGCTCACCTCGTGGCCAGCTTCCCGGAGCCCGGCGGCAACCGAGGCTCCCGACTCGAGCGAGATCTCGTGCTCGCTGGAGCGCCCCCCGCTGAGGACCGCGACCCGCATCAGGGCGTCGTGCTGGTGGAGCTGGTGGTCGTGGTGGTGGTTGTGGTCGTGGTGGTCGGCTCCTTGAACTTGCCGACGTTGATCGTGACCGCCTCGCCGCGAGGGAGCTTGGTCCCCGCGGAGGGTGCCTGATTGATCACCTGGTCGTCGGCGTTCTGGTCGCTGGTCGTCTGCTTCACCACCCGAGCGCTCAGGCCCGCCGCCCGCAGGTCGCTCGTGGCCTGATCCCGGGACTCGCCCACCACGTTCGGGACGATCACCTTGCCGACACCACTCGACACCACCACGGTCACGGTCGTGTTTCTCCGGACGTTCGTTCCCTCGCTCGGGCTCTGGTCGATGACCTGCCCCTTGGGCTGGGTGGACTCCTGCTTCTGGAAGTGAGGCTTCAGCCCGGCGTCGCGGATCTGGGTGTCGGCGACGTCCTGGTCGACACCGACGACCGAGGGAACCTTGACGAGGTTAGGGCCGCTCGAGACCTGGATCGTCACCGACTGCCCGCGTTCGAACTTGGTCTGGGCCGGCGGGTCCGTTCCGATAACGATCCCGTTCTTGACGTGATTCGAGTGCTGTTGGACGGTATTCGTCTTGAACCCTGCGTCCTTCAGTGTCTTCTTGGCCTCAGAAAGGCTCTTCCCCGAGACATCCGGGATGGGCGCCTTGCCAAGCCCGATCGTGTACGTGATCGTGACCGTCGATCCCTCGGGTGCTCGAGATCCGGCCGTGGGGTCCTGTTCGATGACCTTGCCCTGAATCGCGTTCGCCCTGGGCACCGGGTCCGGCGATACCTGGAACCCGGCGTCAGTCAGGATCTTCGTCGCCTCGCCCTTCGACTTGTTGAGCACGGTGGGTACGAGCACGTCCGAAGTCCCCCCGCCCCGCAGCAGGAAGAACGCGATGGCCCCCGCGAGCAGCAGCAGGATGAGCGCCAGGAGCGCAATCCGCCACGGCGTGAAGAAGCCCCGGTCCTCCGGCGGCTCCTCCGGCGGGGCCGGCGGCGCGGTCCCGGCTGCGGCCGCAACCGCCGCGTAGGAGGCGGTGTCGCCGAACGCGGCGCCGGTGGGGTCCTGCTCCGCGACGTCGAGCGCCTGCAGGAACTCCTCGGCCGACGCGAATCGGTTCGCCGGGTCCTTGGCCAGGGCCCGAAGCACCACTCCGTCAAGGGCACGCGAGACCGCGGGGTTCAGCTCGCTCGGCGGGCGCGGTCGCTCGGAGACCTGCTTGAGGGCCACCGTCACAGGGGAGTCGGCGTCGAACGGCACCCGTCCGGTGAGCGCCTCGTAGAGCATCACACCGACCGAGTAGATGTCCGATGCGGTCGTGACAGGCAGGCCCTGCGCCTGCTCCGGTGACAGGTACTGCGCCGTGCCGAGCACCGAGCCGGTCTGGGTGATCTCTGAGGCGCCGGCGCGGGCGATCCCGAAGTCGGTCACCCGTGCTCGCCCCTCCGAGTCCACCAGGACGTTCTGCGGCTTCAGGTCGCGGTGGACGATGCCGTGCTCGTGCGCGTACTTCACGCCCGCCAGCACCTGGCGGACGATCTCGACCGCCTCGGGCACCGAGAGGCCGCGCTCGATCAGGTCCTTGAGCGAGGCCCCCTCTACGTACTCCATCGCGATGAAGTGGGCGCCGTCGAATGTCCCGCGGTCGAAGACGCCGACCACGTTCGGGTGCTGGAGCCCGGCGGCGCTCGACGCCTCGCGGCGGAAGCGCTCGACGAACTGCTCGTCCTGGGCAAAGCGCGCGTGCAGGAACTTGAGCGCGACCCGTCGATTGAGCAGCGAGTCCTCCGCGCACCACACGTCCGCCATTCCGCCGGAGCCGAGGCGCCCCAGCAGCCGGTAGCGCCCGGCGACGACGGTGTCCTGCGCGAGCTGCATCAGCCGCCGTTCAGCAGGCTGTCGATCACCTGCGTCGCCACCGGGCCTGCTGCCTGAGCACCGAAGCAGCCTTGACAGCGCTCGATCGTCGCCGCGACCGCGACTTGCGGATTCGTCGCCGGTGCGAACGCAATGAACCAAGGCTGATTGACCCCATTGAGCGACCCGCTGATCTCGGCGGTTCCCGTCTTCCCCGCGAAGGGGACGTTGCCGCTCACCGACAGGCCCGCAGCCGTTCCCTGCGGGTCCTGGGTGACGTGGGTCATCATGGTCGTGAGCTCGGAAGCGGTCTGCGGACTGATCGGGGTGGACTGCACATGCGGTGACAGCTTCTGAGTCACCCGCCCGTCGGAATCGGTGACTTGTTGCACGAACGTGGGCTGCATGAGCTTGCCCCCGTTGGCCACCGTGGCCGCGACCTCGGCCATTTGCATCGGCGTCGTGAGGTCCTGACCCTCCGCGCCACCCTGCCCGATCGCCACGCGCCCCACGTCGAAGCCCGATGTGACCAGGTCACCCGACGAGTTGTAGGGCCCGCTTGGCGCCATCTCGATGGGCGGATAGTCGAGCGGGGGATCGCTGTAGAAGCCAAACCGCTTCATGTACTCCACCATCGTCGACGTACCGAGCTGCTCGCCCACCTGAGCAAAGTACGTGTTGACCGAGGCGGTGAGGGCCTCAGTCATGTTGATGTCCCCAAATTCCTCGCCGCCGGCATTCGACAGCGGCACGCCTCCGATGACCTGGGGCGAGTGACCGCTGAGCACGCTGTTCGGGGTGAATTTGCCGGAGTCGAGCGCGGCGGCGGCGGTGACGACCTTCATCGTCGACCCGGGCGGATAGGTGCTCTGGAGTGCCCGGTTCAGGAGGGGAGCCGACTTGTCAGAGTTGAGCTGTTGGTAGGTGCTGGTGTTCTTGACCTGGTTCGGGTCGTACCCCGGCTCGGACACCATCGCGTCAACGGCTCCCGTCGATGGGTTGAGCGCGACGACGGCGCCGCCGGCTCCGTTGATCCCGTATTGGGCAATCGCGTTCTGCAGGGCCTGGGTCGCGACCTGCTGGGCATGGGAGTTGATCGTCAGCGTGACGTTGTTCCCCTGTTGGGGAATCCCACGGAGCTGATCGAGGATCGAGCTGAACTCGTTGCGCTCACCCGCCAGGACGGCGTTCTCCGAATTTTCGATTCCGGTTTGACCGACGTTGACGAAGCTGTAGCCAACGGGATTCCCGAAGAGCGACCCCTGCGGATAGCTGCGCACGTAGACCGGATGGGCGCCTCCGCCGACGGGATGGCTCTCGGCGACCGTCACCCCGTCGGAGGTCTTGATGAACCCGCGCTTGACTTGCTGCTCCTCGATCAGCGGGCGACGGTTCGCCGTCTCCCCCTTGAGGGCTGTGGAGTCGAACACCGCCCAGTAGGACGTGAACCCGACGAGGGCTGCGAAGAGCAGCAGGATGAACGCGTACAGACGGACGATCGGGGTGTTCATGCTGGCAGCCCCTCGTACTCGTCTTCCTCACGCGGCGCCGGCGGCTTGCGCGCGTCATTGGAGATCATCAGGAGCAGCGCGAGCAGGATCATGTTCGCGATCACCGAGCTGCCACCGAAGCTGACGAAGGGCAAGGTCACACCGGTCAGCGGGATGAACTTGACCACCCCCCCGATGATCACCACCGCCTGCAGCGCGAACACCGCCGTCAGGCCCGTCGCCAGTAACTTCGAGAACCCGTCGCGCGCCATCACCGCAGTCTTGAACCCGCGGGCGGCAATCAGCGCATAAACGACGATCACACCCGCACCTCCGAACAGGCCGAGCTCGGAGACGATCAGCGCGAAGATCTCGTCCGTGTGCGGTGCGGGCAGGATGCTGCCGCAGTCCGGGAAGGGCTGTTCGCAGTGCGGCGCGAACGGCCCTGGAAGCTTGAGCAGGGACTCACCGAGGCCCTGGCCGAATAAGCCGCCGTCGGCCTGCGCGAAGAGCGATTGCTGGATCTGCCCGAGCCCGCAGTCCTGCCCTTGGTTGATCTGCTGTTTCGTGAGGTGGCACGGGTTGGTGTCGAAGGTGTGCTCCCAGATGTCGACGCGGTCCTGGACGTGGGCGATCTGCGAGGCGATCAGCGTGGCGCCGACGAAGAAGAGCGTGAGCCCTGCGATCACGTACGAGAGCCGGGACGTCGCCACGTAGAGCAGCGCGAGGAACGCGCCGAAGAACATCAGCGAGCTCCCCAGGTCGCGGATGAAGACGAGCATGATCATCGTCACGCCCCAGACCACGAGCACGGGCCCGAAGTGCTTGATCGGCGGGATCGTCACCCCCGCGATGCGGCGGGCCGCGACCGTAAGCAGCTCGCGTTTCTCTGCCAGGTAGCTGGCGAGGAAGATGACGATGCAGATCTTCGCGATCTCCGCGGGCTGGAACGACAGCGGGCCGAGATTAATTCCCAGGTAGGCACCGTTGACCTGCGACCCGACGCCCGGCAGCCGTGGGGCCATGAGGAGCAGGATGCCCGCGGTCGCGATCAGATAGCGGTAGCGCTGGAGGACGCGGTAGTCCCGCAAGAGCAGAATCGTCAGCGCGAGCAGGATGCCCCCGGCGACGAAGATCGACGCCTGCTTCAGGGCCAGCGACTCGTTGATTCGGAACAGCATCACCAGCCCGATCGCGGCCAAGAGCGCGCACAGCGGGAACAGGTACGGGTCCGCGTACGGCAGCCGGATGCGGATGAAGATGTGGACGCCCACGCAGACGGCCAGGAAATAGCCGCCGTAGATCAGGCCGATGTCGCTGATCTGGCTCGACTCGACGATGAGGACGGCGGCGAACCCGGCAGCGACCAGCATGGCGACCGGGATCAGGGCCAGGAGCTCGCGGTTTCTGGCGCTCACCCGCTCCCGCCGCTCTTGTTGCTCGATCCGCTACCGGAGGCACCGGAGCCGCCGCCGCTTCCACGGCCGCCGCTTCCTCCCCCACCGCTGCCAGGTTGCTTGCCCCCGCCGCCTCCAGGCTTGCCTCCCTGCGCGCCCCCCGACGGCTGCTGGCCGCCGCCCTGGCCCTTGTTCGCGGCGGCCTGCTGCCTGCCGGTGCGCCGCTCCGCCGCGGCCTGAAGGTCCTGCAGCAGCGACGCGGCGTCGTCGTGGAAGCGGAGGGTGTGGTCGGTGGCGCTGTTGCGGCGATTCGGCGGGATCGAGTTGACCTGTATCGGCGCCGTGTAGACCTCCGAGTACAGGTTGATGCCGAGCGGGAGGGTGTAGGGCAGTCCGCGGTACAGGGCCAGGCGGCCGCCTGAGTCCGACCCGAGGAAGTAGATCTGCCGCACGCCCCAAACAGCCGCCACCGCGAGGCCGACGGTGATGAGGACCACGACGAGGACCTTGGCGGTTCGCCGCGGCCAGTTGCGCCGCGGCCGCGGGGCAGCAGCGCCGCCTCGCGTGGCGACCGCCGGTTCGCGCCCACGCCGCGCCCGCTCCTGAGCGGCCGCGGCCTCGACCCCTGCGGCGGTGAGCCCGGCCTCCTCGGCCGCGGGCCCCACGAGGGTGTGTTGATCGTCGGCCCTGACCGGCGCCTCGGCGTCGTCAACCCGGAAGGCGACGACGGTGATGTTGTCGCGGCCCCCCGCCTGGTTCGCCGCGGCGATCAGCCTGTTCGCCGCCTCGTCGAGGGTGGGCGACTCCCGGAGCGTCTCGGCGATCTGATCCTCCTTGACCATCGTCGTCAGGCCGTCCGAGCACAGCAGGTAGACGTCGCCCGGCTTGGCGCGGTAGGTCATGGTGTCCACCTCGACCTCGCGCTCGGGGCCCAGCGCCCGGGTGATGATCGAGCGCTGGGGGTGGTCCTCGGCCTGCTCGTCGGTGAGCCTGCCCTGGCGCCGCAGCTCCTCGACCAGCGAGTGGTCCGAGGTCAGCAGCTTCAGCTCCCCGTCCCGGAAGAGGTAGGCGCGGCTGTCGCCGACGTGGGCGAATCCGACCTCGTCGCCTTCGACGAGCGCGGCGGTGAGCGTGGTCCCCATGCCCGACCGGGACTTGTCGGACTGGGACACCCTGTGGATGCGCGCGTTCGCGGTCTTCGCGATCGCCCTCAGGTAGGCCTCGGGTGACTCGGTGCCGCGCTGCACGGTGTCGAACGACTCAGCCGCCAGGCGCGACGCGACCTCGCCGGCCCGCGCGCCGCCCATGCCGTCGGCGACGGCGAAGACCGGCGAGTCGGCGAAGTACGAGTCCTCGTTGGCGTCGCGCTGCCGCCCCGTGTCGGTCCGGAATGCCTGTTCGACGACCTTCAGCATCGATGCACGCTCGCGGTCACCCGCCGGGGACGTCGAGCTCGAAACGGAACTCCGTGTTCCCGATCCTGACCTCGTCGAGGTCGTTCAGCTTCGCCTCCCCACGAAGCCGCCCGCCGTTCAGGAACGTCCCGTTGGTCGAGTTCATGTCCTCAACGTAGTAGTTGGCCCCCCGGGAATACAGGCGCGCATGGACCCCGGACGCGAACCGGTCCTCGATGCGCACGTCGGCGTCCGACGAGCGCCCGATGGAGATGCCGCCGAAGAGGTCGAAGCGCTCCCCGGGCTCGAGGTCGCCGCCCGTCACGGCGACGAGCCAGGCGTCCGTGGCGGCGGAGCGCCCGCCCGGGCCGACCGTCGTGTGGATCCCCGTCGCCTCGGGCGCCGGCGCGCTGGTTCGCCGCAGCTCGCGGTAGGCGCTCCTCGCCACCCAGAGCAGAAACAGGTAAAGGACGGCGAGGAAGCCGAACTTCAGCGCGACCGCGATCGGTTCGGTGTCCATCGACAGCTAGTGGCTACTGCTCGATGTCGAAGACAAACCTCGTTGTACCGAGCGTCACCTCGTCGCCCGGCGAGAGCCGGCTGCGGTCCACGCGCCGGTCATTCACCTTGATTCCGTTCGTGGAGCCGAGGTCGACGATCTGCCAGTCGCCGGTCGATCCGCGGCGCAGCTCGGCGTGCTGGCGCGAGATGTTGGGGTCCGCGAACACGCAGTCCGCCTCGCGCGACCGGCCCAGCACGGCGATCGGCCCGTCGAGCACATAGCGGCGATCGTCCATCGTCACGATCGCCTTCGTCTCGATCAGTCGCCCCTCGGGACGGCGCCGCTCCTTACGCGTCTGCTTTGGAGGCACCGAGTAGACCATCGTGTGCCCGTGCTCTCCCTGCGAGGGCTCCTCGCCCTGCCGCGCCGGTGGCTTGACCAGGCGCGTCTGGATGCCGAACTCGCCGAGCCGGAGGCGGTCGTCGGTCTCCAGGTTGACCTCGGGGCGGGTGAGGAGCGCGTAGTCGTGCCGGCGTGCGTGCTCGAGCAGGTATCCGGACAGCTCCTGCTCGAGGGATCGCTCATAGCCCTCCAGGCGTTCGTGATCCTCGGCCGAGAGCCAGACCGTGTACTGGTTCGGGACGTACGTCCGGGCGACCGAGGCGGTCCGGTGAGCGTCCATCTCCTTGGCGAGCTTGCGCGCGAGCTCCACCGGCTGGACCTGCGAGGAGAAGGCACGGCTGAACACCCCCTCGACGAGGTTCTCTATGCGCTGCTCAAGGTTTCTCAGGACGCTGATGGGTGCTCCCTTTCCGGGTCCGCAACGTGCGCATGCACGGGTACAGGGAACGCGTTGTTCCCTGTACGCGCGCTGACAATCCTAGTGGTGACGCCAGGCGCGAGGTCCGCCTCTCCGGGGCCTCACAGGCAGCTCAAGCGGACGCGGGGTCGCCTCCGCTGATGCCCGGCGGGTATGTAGGTGAGGGGGCTTCAGCCCCCGAAACTGGCTGCTGCCGGGGTACGGGTGCGCTGCGGCCGGCGGGGAGGGTTCCGCGCCGCCTGAACTCCAGGATCACGACCACGAGGGCCGCAGCGGCCACGAGTAGGGGCGTCCCCGCGAGCGCGCCATCCGCGACCAGGCGAATGGCGGCCTCGAGCCCCGCGGCCCAGAGCAGCGCGCCCACCAGCGCCACGGCCACGTGGCCGGCTCGCAGCACCAGGCCGAGCAGGGCCGCGGCGGCACCGAAGATCGCGGCGCCGAGGACAGCCTCGGGCGCCAGCAGCGGCCCTAGGAGCGCCTTGGCCGCCGCGCTCGTCGAGCGAGTCCAGTCGTGCGGCGGGTCGTCGACCAGGCCGCCCGCCGATCCCAGCCCCAGGGTCGCGGCGCCGCACAGCATCCAGTACCAGCCGAGGGCTCCGAGCACGAGCCGTTCGCGGATCGTCCCGCGAGCTCCCGCCACGGCCGGATAGGCCGCCCCGGCCGAAGCGGCGCCGAGCAACGGCGCGATGACCGGAATCCCGGCCCAGGGAAGCCAGGACGCGACCAGGATCGCGGGCGCAGTCAGCACCCCCAGGACCAGCGCCAGCCCAGGTCGGTTCGCGGCAACGGCGATCAGCGCGGTGCCGACCCCCCACGCGCACAGAGCGGCGAGCTGGCCGACCCGCAGCAGGACCGCGTGCTCACGGGCGGGGCGCGGCTCCGCCGCGTCCGAGCGGGCGGGCACCGCGCCATTCGCGTCCAGCCTGGGGATCGAGGCGTCGAGGTGATGGTCGAGATCGTCGAGCCCCGGCCGCAGCTCAGGATCCGGATCGAGACACGCATCCAAGCACTCCGCGAGATGCGCCGGGAGGTCGGGCCGGTACTCGAGAACGGACGGAATCAGATTGCCGATCTCCCGCGCGGTCTGCGCAGGCGTATCGCGCGCGACAGGGTTGAAGCCCGTCCAGCACTCGTACAGCGTCAAGGCGAGGGAGTACACGTCCGCGGGCTCGGAGACGTCGAGCCCCTCGGCCTGCTCCGGGGCCATGTAGGCGAGCGTGCCCACGACCTCTCCGGTGGCCGTCAGGGTTGGCGCCCCCACTAGGGACGCGATGCCGAAGTCCATGAGCTTGGCGCGGCGCCCGGCGCCGTCATCGACCCGCACGATGACGTTCTGCGGCTTGACGTCACGGTGGATGACGCCGCGCTCGTGGGCGTGGGCGAGCGCCTCGCAGACGTCGGCTCCGAACTCTGCGACCTCACGGTCTGAGATATCCCCGGTTCGTGCCAGCTCAGCGAGCGTCGCCCCCTCCACGAGCTCGCTCACGAGGAGGGCCCGGCCGTCCCCGTGCCCCAGCTCGTACAGGGTCACGATGCCCGGGTGGTTCAGGCGTGCCGCCGCCTGGGCCTCGCGGGCGACCCGGCCGGCGTCGGAGCTGGCGATCTCCTTGACGGCGACCTGGCGCTGGAGCCGCTCGTCGAAGGCGCGGTAGACCGTTCCCATGCCACCCGACCCGACGCGCTCCAGGAGCCGGAAGCGATCCATCACCACCTCACCTACCATTCCGGCTTAGGCTTTCGCCGCCGGCGCACGCTAACCTGCCGCGCTTCGCAAGCTCACATGCGGGCACCTCGCCGGTGACCACCGGCGCAGGGCATACTCTCCGCCTTGAAGGCACACCCCTGAAGGGGCTGAGCTTTGGCATTCCTCGACGAGGAAGAACTGGTACCACCCAGCGGCGGCGGACGGCCGCCTTCCCGGCGCGGCCCCGATCGCCAGCGACAACTCCTCCTGCGCCGAGCCCTTGGCATCGGCATCGTGGTGGTGATCCTGATCCTGATCGTCCTGGGCATCAAGGGATGTCTGGACGCACGCAAGACCCGCAGCTTTGAGAACTACGTCTCGGACCTGAACGCCGTCACGGCTCAGACCAGCCAGCTCTCCGGCGACTTCTTCGGCAAGCTGAACGACCCGGGAACGGACAGCGCCGTCGAGTTCAAGTCGGAGATCGCCTCGGATCGAGGAACGGCGGAGAATCTCTCGAGCCGCGTCGACGCGCTAAGCACGCCGGGCGAGTTGAGCGACGCGCAGAGCCAGCTCGAGCTCGCCTATCAGCTCCGCGCCCAGGCTCTGACCGGGATCTCCAACCAGATGTCCAACGCGCTGGGGAACCCGGGGCCGACGCGCGACAAGGCGCTCTCGTCCATCTCGGACTACATGCAGTACTTCCTCGCCAGCGACGTTCTCTACAAGCAGGCCCAGGGCCAGATCGACGCCGAGCTCCAGAACCAGGGAATCGACGAGAAGGCGCCCGCCAGCGTGTTCATGGCCGACCCGACCCGCTGGCTCGACCCGCTACAGGTATCGACCGCGCTGTCGTCGATCTCGAGCAGTACTCAGACGTCGAAGGGCGTGCACGGCCTCGCGATCGTCGCGACGACTGTCAAGCCGGGCGACGTCGCGCTGACTCCCGACACCCCCGCGACGATCAGCGGGGGCACCAGCGGTGCGCAGATCAACGTCCAGGTCTCCAACGGGGGCAGCGTCGACGAGAAGGGGGTCGGCGTCAATTTCAGCCTGACGGGCGGCCCAGAGACGATCCAGGGGACCGCCACGATCGGCTCGATCGCGGTCGGCTCGACCCAGACGGCCGCGCTGCCGATCAAGCCGGCGCCGCCCAGGAACACGCCGCTGACGCTCGAGGTCACCGTGAACCCGGTGCCGGGCGAGCAGATCACCACCAACAACCGCTTCACGTACCAGCTCACGTTCCACTAGCTACCCGCGATCACGTGCGCGCCGCCGTAACCTTCCGCGCCTGATGGCGCAGCGAATCGCGTTTCTCGGGCCGGCGGGCACCTTCTCGGAGGACGCCCTCCTGTCGGCTGCTGCGAACGCAGACATCGAGCCGCAGCCGCGCCCCAGCGTTTATGCGGCGATCCGCGCGGTGGTCGAAGGCGAGGCCGACCGCGCGCTGGTCCCGTTCGAGAACTCGATCGAGGGTGCGGTGCGCTCGACGCTCGACACCCTGGCGTTCGAGGCGGCCGGGGTCGCGATCGCGGGTGAGCACGACCACGCCATCCGCCACAGCCTGATCGCCCGTACCGAGCTGCCCCTGGACGGGATTGAGGTGATCCTGTCCCATCCGCAGGCGAGCGCGCAGTGCGCGCGGTTCATTCGCGAGGAGCTTCCGGGCGCCACCGTCCGCCCCGCCGCCAGCACCGCCGACGCGGTGCGCATGGTCGCCGCATCCGACGAGCCGTGGGCCGCGCTCGGCGCCGCCTCGGCCGCGCGGATCTACGGCTGCGTGGTGCTGCGCGATGGCGTCGAGGACGACCCGGACAACGTCACCCGGTTCGTGTGGATCGCCCCGGAGGGAACCGAGCCCACCGGTGAGGGCCCGTGGCGGACGACCCTGGTCTTCTCCGAGCTCGGCGCCGACCACCCCGGGGCCCTCGTCGAGGCGCTGACGGAGTTCTCCAGCCGGGACGTCAACCTCACGCGGATCGAGTCCCGGCCGCTGCGCCAGGGGCTCGGCCGCTACATGTTCTTCTGCGACCTCGAGGGGAGGGAGCGCGACCCCTCGGTCGCCGAGGGAATCGAGGCGCTCCGCGGCAAGGCCGAGTCAGTCCGAATCCTGGGCAGCTATCCGATCGCGGCGAACGGCGTGCCTGGGACCTGAGGCCCGCTGCGACGGCACTGGGGTCCGGGACCGGACTGGACCTATGTCTACAATCGTGGCGCTATGGACAGGGCGGCGGACGACCCTCATGTAGGGCTTCGGAGCGCAGGTACTCCGGAGCCCGGGGTCATTGCCCACGTCAACGGACACGCCCACCTGAACGGCCATAACGGGCACCCGGGAATCGGAAGCCGCGTCCTCGTCCTCAACGCGAGCTACGAGCCCATCAACGTCTGCAACGTCCGGCGCGCCACCGTGCTCGTCCTCAAGGACCGCGCGGAGATCCTCGAGCGCGGCGAGGGCGCCCTCCACTCGGAGCGCCTCACCTTCGAGCGCCCCTGCGTGATCAGGCTGGTGCGCTATGTCCGCGTCCCACGCGACGTGCACCGCCGCAAGATCACCCGCAAGGCGGTCCTCGCCCGCGACGCTTGGACCTGCCAGTACTGCGGCCGACAGGCCGCCGCCGGGCTGACCGTGGACCACGTCATCCCCCGCAGCCGCGGCGGTCAATCGGTCTGGGAGAACATCGTCGCCTCGTGCGCCCCGTGCAACCGGAAGAAGGGCAACCTCACGCCACGCGAGGCCCGCATGCACCCCCGCTCCAGCCCGAGACCTCCCGGGCCGACCGTCTTCATCCAGCTGGCCAGCCCACGGATCCCCGTTGCCTGGGAACCGTACTTAGTCGCAGCCTGACCGGTCGGTGATCTAAGACGAAGGGCCGCCCGGAGGCGGCCCTTCGCTCAAAGGTGCGGGTGGAAACGAGGGAGGATCTCGTGGCGGGGCGGGACGTAGCTCCTCGCCTTCCTCTCTCGCCGGTGCCCGGGGTGGATTCGCCGGGTGGCCCGCACTGATCAGAGCGGCAACCTGCCGTCTGATCTGCCTTGGCCGGTGAGATCACCGGCCGACCGCCACCTAGCGGCCCTGCACCTCCAGCGTCCCAAGAAACAAGTCAGGCAAAGTTAGGACCACCTCCTTTCTCTGGTACGACGATTGAAGCAAATCGAGAGGATGTGGTGCAGGCACGTGGGGCGGCGACTTGTCGCCACAAGTGATTAGTCGCCTGGAGACGGCTGCGCGGCGTCGTAGCGCTCGCGCGCCTTCCGCATCCGCTCCATGGATTCGCGGATGGGCCGCAAGCGCGCGAGGCGCGAGGCGGCGCCGGGGGCGATCGCGTTCAGGAGGATGAGCGGCTTGACCGGGCGGCGGTTGAGGACGATCTCGCCGACATCCTCCCGGATAGCACGCACGACCGCGTCACCCACCCGCTCCGGCGGGATGGTGCCCATCGGGACCGAGCCCCCCTCGATGTACGGCTCCAGCCGGCCGAACATCCCAACCCGGCCCACGAAGCCGGGACAGATCGCCGAGAAGCCGACCGGCTCGTCCGCAAGCTCGGCGCGCAGCGCGCCCGTGAACCCGACGACGCCGTGCTTGGTCGCCCCGTATGACGCCAATTGCGGAGGAGGAATCTTGCCGGCAAGCGAGGCCATGCTGACGACGTGACCGCGGCGCCGGTCGAGCATGCCGGGCAGGAGCAGCCGGGTCAGATCCATCACCGCGAGCAGGTTCACCGCCACGGTCAGTTCGAGCTGCTCCGGGCTCGTGTCGAGG
>Ga0207693_10001132_pt1 | contig 23882 bp, 18 predicted proteins | sample LARL81metaG_FD_184347 | JGI IMG/M metagenome (GOLD analysis project Ga0207693, IMG submission 184347) | Corn, switchgrass and miscanthus rhizosphere microbial communities from Kellogg Biological Station, Michigan, USA - LAR L8-1 metaG... | ecosystem: Host-associated > Plants > Roots >... | reverse complement strand
AGGCGTGGAGCGCGCGTGTGCCAATCGGTGATTTGCTGGTAGGCGTGCGCCAGGGCGAGCACTCGCGACTCGCCGAAACGGGGCCCGGTGATCTGCAAGCCGATGGGCATGCCATCGCGGGTGAAGCCGCAGGGGACTGAGATCGCGGGCAGTCCCAGCACGTCGAACATATGCGTGTTGCGAAACTCCACCGGAATGCCGTCCGGCGGTAGAGGCGGATCCAGATGGCCGGAGGCAATGCTGATCGGCCCAATCACGGTCGTGGGCGTGACCAGCAAGTCCACGCTCGAAAACGCGCTGTCAGCATCCCAGCGCAGGCGCTGCAGCTGCCGCCGCGCGTTCACGTAGTCGGCGGCGGATATGCGTGCCGCCTGCTCCAGACGCTGGCGGGTCATGGCCTGGTACAGCTGCGGGGTCCGGCTGAAGTAGGGCTTGTGGAAGGCGTAGGCCTCGGCCGCAGCGATGGTCAGCAATACATCCGTGTACGGCAGCTCCATCGCGTGCACGCCGGCAGTGATGCGTGCGAGTTCCCTGATCGCGGCGTTCACTGCGGCCTCAATGTCCGCATCGAGGTCCTCGAAGTAGGGCCGACGGACCAGGCCCAGCCGCAGCGATGCGGTCCTGGCCTCCAGCGCACTCGCATAGTGATCCGTGGGGCGGTCCACGCTCGAGGGTTCGAGGGGGTCGGCTCCGGCGATCGTCTCCAGGAGCAGGGCGGCATCCGCGGCCGTCCGGCAAAGCGGTCCGACGTGATCGAGCGACCAGGACAGCGGAATGACTCCGCGTGTGCTGACCCGCCCATAGGTGGGCTTCAATCCGACGACACCGCAATAGGCGGCCGGGTGGCGGACCGAGGCGGCGGTGTCCGTGCCCAATGCGCCGATGCACAGGCCTGCGGCCACCGCTGCGGCCGATCCGCCCGAAGACCCGCCGGCGATGCGTTCGAGATTCCACGGATTGTGAACCGCACCGAAATAGCTCGGCACTGAGGTGCCGCCGTACGCGAACTCGTGCAGGTTCAGCTTGCCGAGCAGCACTGCACCGGCCGCCTTGAGGCGGCGCACGACTTCGGCGTCCTCCGTGGGGATGCGGTCCTTGAATACGGCGCTGGCGGCAGTAGTACGAATACCCGCCGTATCAATCAGGTCCTTGAGCGCCAGCGGCATGCCGTGCAGCGGGCCACGCCAACGCCCGCGCTGGATCTCCGCCTCCGCCTCGCGGGCCTGCTGCAGCGCCTGTTCCGCGGTCACGGTGATGAACGCGTTCAGTTGCGGGTTAAATCGTTCGATGCGGCTGATAAAAGCCCGCACCAGCTCAACCGGAGACACCGTCTTGCGGCGCAGCATCACCGTGGCATCCGCCAGCGTGAGTCGCGTGAGGTCGGTGGGCTGTTGAGTCATGCCGGTGGTCACTTCCCGAGCCGCACCCGTTTAAGGAGACTCCGCCGTGTTCACTTCGCGGGGCGGCTCGGGTTGCACATCAGAGGCCGCAGGGTGGCGCTTCACCCTCCCAGCGCAATCGTAATGGCCACCAACACCGCCCCGAGCACGACCATTGCGAGCCCTGTCAGCCAGCGTTTATAGCCCGCGATACGCGCGAACGCATAGCCACAAAGGAACAACAGCACGATGGCGATGGCGTTGGAAACGCGCATCGCCCGCGTCAGGGTGTCCATGAAGATGAATGGGATCGCCACGGGGAACGTGACGGCAAATACCCACACGAACACGGACAGTGCGGCCAGCCAGTCGTCCTTTCCAAGCCGCGGATACAAGGGCGGCTCGGGCAATCGAGCCAGCTTCTGTTGAATCGAGTCATATTCCGCGGGGCCGAGCGCGTCAGCCACCATTGGCGGCAGCGACTCGGCAATGACGCGGTGCGCGTCCTCCGCGCCGGCAGCGCTTCGCAGCGTGCGCAGCCAGCGGATGCGGCCTGCCTGTTCGCTCAGGCAATCCATCAGATAAAAGATGGCGTCGATGACGCCCCAGGCGATGTTACAGCCGACCGCGCCGATCAGCATCGCGCGCACGTCATCGCGTCCGGCATCCGCCACGCTGAGCGAGCCGGTGAAGGTGAGCACCATGATCAAGCCAAAGAGAGCCTCACCGATGCGCTCGGAGGGTCCGAGAAGGCGCTTTGATTCGTAAGCCATACGGGTTAAAACCTTTGCTTGCTAGAGCTGGTCGGACAGCGACGTCAGTGCACGCGTGGCGGCGACAGGTACAGGGTCATGGCAAAGATCAGGTAGACCATCAACACCAACACCCCGACAAACCACGCCGATCGTCCGGTGTTGGTGACGAGCGAAGTGATGAGCGTCGCGATCAGAATCATCACCACCGCCCCGGGCCAGAATTGCAGGTCCATCGGCGCCGGACCGATGAAATAACTCAGGAACACCAGCGCCGGCGCGACGAACAGCGCGATTTGCGACGCGCTGCCCAGCGCAATGCTCACGCTTAGGTCCAGCCGGTTCCTGCGCGCGCCGGAGAAGGCGGTGGGCATCGCGGATGCGCCGCCGACCAGTGCGACGATGATGAAGCCCACGAACGCAGGCGTCATGCCGAACGCCGCAGCCGCTTTCTGCACCGACTCCACGAAAATCTCGCTCACCACCGCCACCAACACCGTGGCGCCGGCGAGCGTAGCCAGGGCCAAGCTCATCGGCCATGGCTGTTCGGCGGCCTCGGTGTGCGCCGTGCTGGCAAACAGCTGCCGATGGGTCTTCAGGGAAAACAGCATGCTCAGCCCGTAGGTGACCATGAGCAGCAGCGCCAGCGCGAGGCTCAACTTGTGGGTGAACGCCACCTGCGCTGCGGAGTCGGCTTGCGACACCGCCGACGGAATCAGCAGGGCGACCGCGGCAATGAACAGCAGGCTGGCCTGCATGCGGGCACTGACGCGATTGTATTCCTGCTCATGGTGCCTGAGCCCACCGAGTAGAAACGATGTGCCCAGGATGAATAGTGTGTTGGTGACGATCGGGCCGGCAATGGATGCCTTTACTAACATGTATTGCCCGGCGCGCAATGCCGTCAGCGCGATGATCAGTTCCGCGAGGTTTCCAAGGGTGGCGTTCAGCAGGCCACCCAGAGCATCCCCGATCTTGGCGGCCACCGACTCGGTGGCATGACTCAACAGCACAGTCAGCGGCACGATGGCCAGCACGGACAGCACGAAGAGCAGCGTTTGCCCTTCGGGCTTGAGTTTCGCGGCCAACAACACCACCGGCACGAAGACCAGCAGCCAGAGCAGCGGGGTGTGACGGATGTCTTGGAGTAAGGGATTCATGCGGGACCAGACCTGCGATTCAGGCTTGTAAAGCCACTGCGTGCCTGCGGAAACTGCCGAGGAGTACCACCCGCCTGTCGGCGGCCCTTTGGGCTATGGAATGTTGTATGCCGCGTGAGCGTGGCGGTGGCGCAAGCTTGAAGCTTTAGTCTGGACACCGGATGCGTGCAATCGGACCTTGGTCCCATGCAACCCGTGTGGCTTAACAAGGCGCGCACCCCCTGAGTGCCGGCATGTGATGCTCTTGGGCGAGCCCGGGTGCAGCATCCGGAGTCACGAGAATCGCGCAGCCGTAATGAGGCAGAATGAGCCCAAATGAGTCTCTACCACGTCACCATCACCGGGCGCGACCGTCGGCATCTGACGGAACTCGGGCCCAGGCATCGCATCCTCATCGTGGGCTACCGGGAGGATGCCAGGCGCGGAATCCTGGTCGATGCGTACCTGGCGCCCGGGAAGATGCAGCTACTCAGGAAACATGGATACACCGTCACGCGCCTCGAGGAAGTCGGGAGCCGGGCGCGGCAACGCCAGGAGGAGGGTCGCACGGCGGCGGCCCGGCGCCTGAAACGGGGGCACTACGGTGATGTGACCTGGGCGGGAGGCTACCTCACCGCCGACGAGATCGAACGGGCGATGGTCCTGGGTGTCGAGCAGTTCCCGGGCTACGTCGAGCGCATCCCATTGCCGAACCGTACCTGGGAGAAGCGGCGCTGCCACGCGCTGCGCATCGGCAAGGGCCGCGGACGTCGGCGTCCCGGCATCTGCTTCATCGGCGGGGTGCACGGACGCGAGTGGGGCAGCGCCGACATCCTGATCTACTTCGCAGTCCGGCTGCTGAGGGCCTATCGCGACCGGATCGGCATCCGCGTCGGCCGGCGCCATTACACCGCCGCGCAGATCCGGGAGATCGTCGAGAAGAAGGACGTAATCCTGGTGCCGCAGGTGAATCCGGACGGGCGTCACTTCAGCATGCAGCAGCAGCCCATGTGGCGAAAGAACCGGCGGCCCCCACCGCGCGGCCGCAGCGCCCGATCCATTGGCGTCGACCTCAACCGCAACTTCCCGCTGATGTGGCATTACGAGCGCTATTTCGCGCCTGGAACCGTGGCGAGCTCGCGTCACCCCGGCGACTTCGAGACATACGTGGGGCCGCGGGCGGCATCGGAGCCCGAGACGCGCAACGTGATCTGGCTTCTGGACCGCTATCCGCAAATCCGCTACTTCATCGACCTTCACTCCTATGGCGAAACCATTCTCTACAGCTGGGGGGGCGATCAGAACCAGTCCGTCAACCCAAGCATGTGCTTCGCGAACCGTGCGTTCGATGGTTTGCGCGGGCGCATTCACGATGATCACTATCGCGAGTACATCGCCGGTGCCGACGAAAAGACCGCCATTCGCCTGGGCCGACAGATGAGCCGGGCAATCGCGCTCGTGCGCGGTCGCAAATACAAGGTGCAGCAGTCCGTGGGACTGTATCCGGTGGCCGGCAGCTCGGACGACTACGCATACAGTCGCCACCTGGAGGATTCCAGCAAGTCCAAGGTGGTGGCATTCACGATCGAGTGGGGCCGCAGCCGCTGCTCGACTCCCTTCCACCCACCGTATCCGGAGATGCGCAAGGTCATGCGCGAGGTTGCCGCGGGGCTGCTCGAGTTCTGTGTGCAAGCACGGGCATGACGACCGCAGCGCGCCTGTTGGAAGGTAACTAACGTGCGTTCGACTCCCCTCACCCGCTGCAGCCTGGTGTGTCTGTTCATCGCGCTGTGCGGCAACCAGCCGGCCCAGGCGGCCGCGACCGTGACAGCCATCCAGGCGGGCAGCCTTATCGATACCGAATCAGGTCGCGTGCTCAGAGAGCAAACCCTCATCGTACGAGACGGGGTCATCGCCGACGTCGGGCCGGGTGTTCCAATCCCGCACGGCGCGCGGGTCGTGGATCTGCGTGGTTATACGGTTCTGCCAGGGTTGATAGATGCCCACACGCACCTGACGATCGACAGGCTACACAAGGACCCGCTCGCTGAGCTTGAGCATACGGCCGCCGAGCGCGCCTTCGGGTCCATACCGAACGCCCGCGAGGTGCTGCTCGCAGGATTCACCACGGTGCGTGACCTCGGCTCCTATCGGGCGTTGGTCGATCGTGCGCTGCGTGATGCCATCAATCGTGGCGACGTCGTAGGTCCGCGTATGTATGTCGCCGGAGCCTACGTGACCATCAGTGGCGGTGCGGGTGCAGTCACCGGCTTCGCGCCCGATGTGGTGCTGCCCTGGGACCTGCGCTATGGGTCGGCCAACTCGGCCGCTGAGGTGCGTGAGCGGGTGCGCGCGCTCGCGGGTCAGCGTGTCGATGTGATCAAGATGTTTGCCACGGGCGCCGTGCTCACTCACAACAGCAATCCATCAGGTCGCGAAGCCACTGCGGAGGAACTGGCCGCGGGTGTCGACGAAGCCCGTAACTTCGGCCTGAAGGTCGCTGTGCACGCGCACGGGGCCGAGGGTATCAAGGCCGCAGTACGCGCCGGTGCGGCCTCCATCGAGCATGGGTCGTTGCTGGATGAGGAGGGGATCAAGCTGATGAAGCAGCGTGGCACCTATCTGGTGCCGACTCTCGATGTGCATCAGTGCGTCGGCGGCTATACACAGGAATTCGTCGCGAAGAGCGAGCAACTGCAGGCGGCGCATTTCCGCAACTTTCGCAAGGCGGTCGCTGCCGGGGTGAAAATCGCTTTCGGCACGGACATCGGCGTCTGCCCGTTCGGCGCCAACGGGCGCGAGTTCGCCCTCATGGTGCAGAACGGAATGACCGGGATGCAGGCGATTCAGTCCGCCACCATCGCCGCGGCAGACCTGCTCGGCATCTCTGAAGCCGTGGGATCATTGCGAAAGGGCAAGATGGCGGACGTGATAGCCGTGCGCGGCGATCCGCTTGCCAACGTGCAGACGTTGGAAGATGTGCGGTTCGTAATGAAGCAGGGGCAGATTTACAAGCAGGATTGAGCTTCCATCCGGCGTCACTGACAGCGGCAGCAGGGTGCGCATTCCTTCGCGGCCCCTCGGGGGCTGCCCGCAGCGCTGTGCTCCGCGGTTCAATAGCGGAACACGACTCCTGCGAAGCCACTTATGACCGGCAAGGGTAGTGGCGTCCTCAGGCCTCGTAGACCCAGCGGCCACCGAGCATGGTGCGTTCGGGCTTAACACCCATGAGGCTCTCGGGACCGATCCGCAACAGGTCGTGGTCCCAGACTACGAGATCTGCGAGCTGGCCCGGCTCGAGCGCGCCCTTGATGCCTTCCTCGAACGACGCATAGGCACCGTGCACCGTGGAGCAGCGGATCGCTTCCTCAACCGTGATGCGTTGGTTTGCGCCCCAGGTGTGGCCGCTGGCGTCGGTGCGCGTTACCTCAGACTGCAGCCAAAGCATCGGCTCGGCGGGGCTCGCGGTGTAATCCGATCCCGGCGCGACCTTGACGCCTGCGTCGAGGAAGTCCCGCATCGCGAACATGTGCTTGAGGCGTTCCTCGCCGTAGAAATGCATTTTCTCGCCGTGAAAGCGCACATAGCCGGCGAACGGCAGGGGAATGACGCCAGCCGTCTTGATGCGGCGCACGAGGTCCGGAGTGACGAGCGTGCAGTGCTCGATCCGCAGGCGCGGGTCGCGCCGCGGCGATTCCCGCAGCAGCTGCTCGTAGACGCCGAGGATGGTGTCAATGGCAACATCGCCGTTGGCGTGGGTGCCGACCTGCCAGCCTGCGAGGTAGGCCTTGCGCGCCTGGGCGTAGAGCGTCTCGCGCGAAGCGCGGCTGATACCGCGGTAGTCGCCGAGTCCGACATAGGGCTCCGTGAGCAGTGCAGTGCGCTCGGAGATGGAGCCGTCGGCGAACAGTTTTACCGCGCCGACCCGTACCCACTCATCGCCGAAGCCCGTGTGCAGACCGGCGGCGATCATCTTGTCGAGTTCACCATAGTCGATGTGTGTATAGAAACGACCCTTGAGTTCGCCGGCATCGCGCGCATCCTGATACCCCTGCAGCAGCGCCGGACTGCCGTCGGCCTCGCACGCCGAGGTGATGCCGCGGCTTGCGAACAGTTTTGAGATCAGCGCCGCACCCTTGCGGTAGTCGTCTCGCGACGGGGGCTTGATGGCGAGCGCGGCGATTGCCTCGGCGGCATCCTCCGCCACGCGGCCGTTGTGGCGCCCGGCCGCGTCACGAAAGTACTCCCCATGCGGGGAATCCGGGGTGTTCTCCTCCACCTTGGCGGCAGCGAGCGCGCGCGAGTTGACAAACGCAGTGTGGCCGCCGCGGTGCTGCACCAAGACCGGGTGGTGGGGAGCCGCGGCGTCGAGATCCGCGCGTTCGAGTGGTCGAGGCGTCTTGGTGTCGTCATACAGGAAGCCGACCACCCACTCCCCCGGGGCTGTCGTTGCCGCCTTGGCGGCGATCGCCGCCTTGATGGCCTCGATGGAATCCATCTCCAGTGCCACACGGGTTACCAACGACACGCCGCCGTCACCCGGGTGCGAATGCGCATCGTTGAAGCCGGGGGTGACGCGCTGACCGCCGAGGTCGAAGCGGCGCGCCCCGGACGCCGCAAGCGCGAGCATCTCGGTGCTCTTGCCCGTGGCGAACACGCGGCTTCCCGCCACTGCCAGTGCCTCGACCTCGGGCTCGCGCGTGCTCATCGTCAGAATCCGGCCGTTGTACAGGATGGTGTCCGGGCGGGTCTCCCAGCGCGCCATGGCGGCAGCGCCCGCGCCGAGCCCTGCAGCGATGAACGTGCGACGGCTCAAGCGCTTCATCATGGATTTCTCACCGCTGTGCCTCTTACGTTATGCGTGTGTTGCGCACGAGGAGGTCCACCCCGTGTCGGTTCTGATGCCACTTCGGGTACCAGTCCACCCAGTCCACGCGGAACGAGTGTCATCCCGCGGCGCCTACTGTAAAGCGGAAAGCATCTAAGTGATTGTATTGGATGAGCTTGGGGCGAGGCTAAATGTGGATTCACAAGGATTCAAGATCCGCGTGTCGCGGTTCAATCCACCCCTGGTGCCCGTGCAAACCAGGGTCCATTCACCGGATCCCCGTGTGATAACGTTCGGCGCGTCGCGGCGGACGTTCAGCGAGCCCAGGCGAATCGTAACGACACAGGAGGAATAGAGGTGCAAGCCACGACATGCGCTGAGGCCGTGATGAAGTTACTCTCGGCCTACGAGGTGGATACGGTGTTCGGTATGGCAGGGACGATGACCGTCGAGCTGTACCGCGGGATGTCAATCGCGGGGATCCGCCACGTGCAGTGTCGCAACGAGCAAGGCGCCAGCCTCATGGCCGATGGCTATGCGCGCGCCACCGGCAAGCCGGGCGTTTGCACGATCATTGCCGGTCCCGGGGTTACCAACGCGGCTACCGGCATCGCCCAGGCCTATTGCGATTCGCAGCCCATGCTCGTGCTATCGGGAGCCTGTGCCACGCTCACCCACGGCAAGGGCTGGGGCGCGATCCACGAACTCGAGGACCAGGCGGCGGTGACCGCCGGCTTCACCGCCTTCAGCGCCATGATCCGCTATCCCGAAGAGCTGCCGGAACTCATCGCGCGTGCCTACGCGGTGTTTCGCAGCAGCCGGCCTCGTCCGGTGCATCTGTCGCTGCCTCGGGACGTGCTTCCCTTGGGCGTGGCGGCCGACTGGAACATCCGCCGCACTCCCTCCAGGCCGATGCCCGATCCGGCGGCGATCGAGGAGGCCGCGGAGCGCCTTGCGCAGGCCACGCGCCCTCTGATTCTGGTCGGCGGCGGCGCGGTCGGCACGCGCGCGGCGCTGACCGACATCGCCGAGCGTCTCGGCGCTCCGGTGCTTGCCACCAATGCCGGCAAGGGAATACTGCCTCACTCGCATCCTCTGTCCCTGGGCTGCTCGATCCTGCAGGAGGCGAGCCAGCAGGCGCTGGCGCAGGCCGACGTGGTACTGCTGGTCGGATCGCAAGTCGCGCCGGGCGACCACTTCCTGCCCAAGCTCGAGATCGCGGGCGACATCATCCGCATCGACATTGATCCGGCGCAACTGACCGCGGTGTACGCGGCGGCGGTGCCCATTCAGGCGGACGCCGCAGCCGCGATGCGGGCCCTGTCGAGGGCCCTTGCCAGCCGCAAGCCGGCGGCGCAACGCCCGCAGGGCGAAGCGCGGGTGCGCGAGATCCTCGCGCGCAATGCCGCGAAACTCACCGACGTCGAGAAGCAGCACGCGCGCGTCTGGGAGACGCTGCGCTCCGTGTTGCCCGCGGACGCCATCGTGATGGGCGACGCTTCGCAGATTGTGTACACCGGCTGTTTTGCAATGCCGATGGAACTGGAGCGCTGCTGGTACTACTCCGGCACCTATTGTGCCCTGGGCGTGGCTCTGCCGATGGCCATTGGCGCCAAGATCGGCGCGCCGCACCGGCCCGTGATCGCAGTCGCGGGCGACGGGGGGATCATGTTCACGATCAATGAGCTGGCGACGGCGGCCGAAGAAAAGCTCGCGCTTCCGGTCATCGTGTGGAACAACGATGCCCTGAAGGAGATCGTGGACCAGATGGACAAGCGGCAGATTCCGCGCATCGGGGTCGAGCCCAGGAGCCCGGACTTCGTGCGCCTGGCGGAGAGCCTCGGCTGTCACGCCGTGCGCGCCGGGAGCGCCGAGCAGCTGGCGCAATCCGTACGCAGTGCTCTGGTCGCCGAGCGACCGACCCTGATCGAAATTCGGCAGGACAGCCCGTGGCTGAGGGCCTAGGGGGCGGCACGATCCACGCGGCGGGTGGACTCCGGAAACCCGCGCGGGATCAGTCCGGATGCAGGGCGCGGGGACGTCGCACCGGGTTCTGGTCGTTGATCTCATCGCGCGGCCGGTAGGGCGCCTCGAGGAAGGCTCTCTCCGCGGCATCCAGCCGCAGGCCCAGCGCCTGCACGGCGACGTCGAGGTGCCCCGTCTTCGCAGCCCCGACGATCGGGACGTTCTGGTTGGGGCTGCCGGCGACCCAGGCCATCGCGACGTGTGCCCTGCTCACGCCGCGGCGCGCGGCCACCTCGCGCACGCGCCTTGCGATCTCGCGGTCGATGTCGTCGCCGTAGAATTCCTGGTAGAGGTCGTGGGCGGTGCGCGCGGTACCCGAGGCAGCGGAGTCGCGCGCGAGGAAGCCGCGCGCCAGGGGACTGAAGGTGGTGACGGCGATGCCCTGGTCGCGGCAGTAGGGGAGCATCTCCCGCTCCTCCTCGCGGTAGAGCAGGTTGTACTGGCACTGCATGTTGACGAATGGCGTCCAGCCGTTCATCGCCGCCACGTGGTTCATTTTCGCGAACTGCCACGCATACATCGTGGATGCGCCGAGGTAGCGCACCTTGCCGGCGCGCACCGTGTCGTGCAATGCCTCCATCGTTTCCTCGACCGGCGTGTCCGCGTCGAAGGCGTGTATCACGTAGAGGTCGACATGGTCAGTACCCATGCGCGCCAGCGACCGGTCGATCGACGTCGTGATGTGCTGCCGCGACAGGCCCCGATCCTTCGGGTCGTCGCTCATCGGGTAGTACACCTTGGTCGCGAGCACCAGCTGCTCGCGTGCGCTCATGCTCAGCAGGTTGCGGCCGACGACTTCCTCGTTGCGGCCGCTCGAATACCAATCGGCCATGTCGAAGAAGGTGATGCCGAGATCGAGGGCGTGGCGCAGGATGGGAACCGAATCAGCCTCGTCGAGCACCCAGGCCTTCCAGGCAGAGCTGCCCATCGACATCGTGCCGAGGCAAAGCCGCGACACTTCGAGGCCGGTCTGCCCGAATCGGATGTATTCCATGCGAGACCCACTTCCGTCCTGCGGCCGTGAGGATTTTGCATTCTGGCACGGCGTGGGCCGGCGCAGGGAGTGCCGCCGCCGCCGCTGCTACACGCGCCAGCGGCGTTGCTCTGCCTCCGGCAGATCGTAGCCGGCCAGGAAGGCCGCGAGCCGCTGCCCCTGAGCGGTGGTGTCGACGTCCGGTCGGATGAGGTGGCGGGGCGGTGGCACGACACCCCGGTTTCGCAGCAGCGGCGCCAGGCGGCGCCAGTGCAGGCCGTTGCCCGGCTCCCCGTGCACCCCAAGGGCCACCACTGCATAGCCGTGGTGCGCGTACTCCGCGACCTGGTCAGCGATCACCGCGAGCAACAGGCTGTGTCCGCCCGGTGGCGGCAGCTGCAGCACGCCATAGTTGCTGGCTTCCAGCACGCGCAGCACGTCGGGCAGCGCCGCGCCGGCCCCGGCGGGCGGATTGATGAGCGCGTCGGGCACCAGTGCCATGCGCCAGCCGCGCGCATCGCGGTTCACGGTACCACCGGATCATCGCCACGGGAGCCGGCAGCGGTCTCGCGACTGTCCAGAAACTGCTCCAGGTCGGCTCGTGCGCCGGCCTCATCGAAGCGGCCCATGTCCAGGGCCCAGCCCGTGGCCGGCACCGGTGGCAGCCCGCGACGGGCCAACTCAGCCTCGAGCTCCTCGATCCACACGCCGCGGCGCGGCACGATCTCCCAGTCATCTTCGGGCCGGTTGGGCCGCCCGCCCCAGTCCGGCTTGCTGGAAGTGAAGCGCACGCCGGTGGACGGGCTGCCGTCGAGCCCGATCAGGATCAGCTCGTCGCCGCGGCGCAGATACTGCTCGATGAGGGGCGCAATCGCCTGCGCCAGGCGCCGGCAGTGGGCTCGATAGGCCGGCGTGTCGTACTGTTCATAGACGGCCCACCAACGCCGCACACCGGCGAAGGCCAGCTCGGGGCACGGCAGCTGCTGCAGCACGTATCCCCGGCTGCGCAGTGCCTGCACCACCGGGCTGACCACGGCCGGATAGTTGGCACCCTCGCAGACCTTGGCGTTCTGGTTAAGGAGACAGCTTGCGACCAGCGCCACCTTGCGGGGCACACCTTGTTCCATACCTGACTCCTCCCCGCCGCCGGCCGGTGCAGCGTCCCCGCAGCAGCGACGCGTGCCGCAGCTGACGTTACCACTCCGGGTGTGGTTCTGCGACGCAGCGATTAACGCGTGCTCGTCTGGCGAAGCGGATGGAGTGCCGGGGACGCGTCCGCTTTCTGCTCGCGGGCAGAAGTGCCACACTCAAGTGTCTGGAACCATGGTGACCGGATGGACTTGGGAATCGAGGGGCGCTGCGCCCTGGTAACGGGGGCCTCCAGGGGCCTGGGGAGGGCGATCGCCCTGGCACTGGCCGGCGAAGGCGTAAGGGTTGTGGCCGTCGCGCGCAACCGCGAGCGCTTGAGTGAGCTCGCGGCCTCGTGTCCGTCGGGGCCGGGGACCATCAGCGTGCGCGCCTGCGACCTCAGTGATGCGGTCGCAACCGCGACCCTCGCGGACGTGCTCGCCGCAGTTGACATCCTTGTTCTTAACACCGGCGGGCCGCCTCCGGGGCCGATCGCCGACACCTCCGACGTGACCTGGGAGACTCAGTTCGAGGCGATGTTCCTGAGTGCCGTGCGCCTGACGCGCGGCGCCTTGGCGGGTATGCGCACGCGCGGCTTCGGCCGCATCATCGCCGTGGTGTCCTCCGGCGTGCTGCAGCCGATCGCGAATCTCGGCATCTCCAATGCGCTGCGCGCGGCCGTGGTCGGTTGGGCCAAGACGCTGGCGAGCGAGGTCGCGGGCGAGGGCATCACCGTGAACTGCATCGCCCCGGGGCGCATCGCGACCGATCGCGTCGCGGAGCTGGACCGCGCGCGGGCCAGCCGCGAGGGGATCAGCATCGATGACGTGCAGCGAGAATCCCGCGCCGCGATCCCGGCGGGGCGCTATGGCGATAGCGCTGAATTCGCCGCGGTCGTCGCCTTCATCGCGAGCGCGCGTGCCTCCTACATGACCGGTGGCATCATCCGCGTTGACGGCGGGCTGATCCGCAGCCTGTAGCGCTGCGCCCGTTCAGCCTTGCGCGTGGTGGGTGATCCAGTGCTGCGCGATGGCTGCCCGATTGCACAGCCACACGCCTTCGTGACGCTGGATGTGCTCGAGCAGCTGCGCCAGCGCTCCGATCCGCCCCGGGCGACCGATGATCCGGCCGTGCAGGCCGATGGACATCATGCGCGGGCGCCCTTCGCTACCCATGCGGTAGAGCCAGTCGAACGCATCCCGACAGTAGTCGAAGAACTGTGCGCCGGTGGCGAAGTCGCCCCCGCGCTGTAAGCGGCTGTCGTTGGTGTCGAAGCTGTAGGGCACGATGAGGTGGCGCTTGCCCGAGACCTCCACCCAGTAGGGAAGGTCTTCGTTGTAGGCGTCGCTGTCGTAGAGGAAGCCGCCGATCTCCACCAGCAACCGCCGCGTGTTCGGGCCTGGGCGCCCGGTGTACCAGCCCACCGGCGCGCGGCCGATGAGACGGGTGATGGCATCGATGTTGCGCCGCATGTGCGCGCGCTCCACTGCCTCCGGGACGAACTGATAGTCGATCCAGCGCTGCCCGTGGCAGGCGACTTCGAAGCCGCTCTGGGCGATCTCGGCGGCGGCCGCGGGATTGCGCTCCAGCGCCATGCCGACGGCGTACACGGTCGCCGCGGCGCCCGTGTTCTTCAGCAGCCGCATGATCTCCCAGAATCCCACCCGGCTGCCGTACTCGAAATTGGATTCGACGTTCAGATTGCGCGCACCAGGCAGCGCCTCGAGCGCACCGAGATCGGTCAGCACCGACTCCGAGTGGGCGTCCCCGTGCAGTACGCAAGCCTCCGCACCCTCTTCATAGTTGAGCACCAGGGAGACGGCAATGCGGGCCTCATCAGGCCAGCGCGGATCGGGCCAACGGCCGCCGTAGCCGATGAGGTCGCGGGGGTACGGTTCACCCGGGGTCATCGTGCTTCCTGGCGCGTGCCGGAGTCGCGCTCGCTCGCAAGCCAGTCCATGTAGGCATGCAGTGCCTCGCGCATGGGCCGCGGCTTCCACCCGGTGTCGGCGCCGATGCGCGAGATATCGTACGCGCCCCACATGCCGTCCTTGAGGGAAGCGTCCTGCACGATATCGGCCTGGTCCGCGGGCGCCAGTTCTGCGCCAAAGCCCGGCACTTTCTCCGCGGCCCAGCCGACCAGCTCGCCGATGCTGGCCGTCGCACCGCAGGCGACGTTGTAGGCGCTGAACCGCAGGCGCGGTGCACGCAGCAGGGCGGCTATGGCGGACGCCACGTCCTCCACATGGATGTAGTCGCCGACCGCATCGAGCGTATTGACGCGCACACGCTGCACCCCGTCCAGGGCCATATGGGCGATGCGGTTGGGCACGTGGCGAAAATTCCGGCTCGCCGTCACGCGGTCCATCGGCCCGTAGACCGAGGACGGACGCACCGATGCGGTCGACAGGCCAAAGAGATCACCATAGCGCTCGGCAATGAGCTCGGAGGCCAGCTTGGAGATGCCATAGAGACGCCGCGGCATCACGTAGCCGTCTTCCGGCAGCGGTTCGCCGGGGCGATCCGGCCCGTGATGCTTGTAGACGGCACCGGAGCTGACGTAGATGAACCTCTTGAGGTTCGGCAGAGTGCGCGCCCATTCGAGCACGGCCACCGTGCCCATCACATTGACGTCAATGATCCGGCCCGGGTTGTCAGCCTCCGGCTCGCGCCTGGCCTCGGTCGCCGTGCCGCGCGACAGGGGGGTGATGGTGGCGCCGTGCACGATGTGCGTGACGGCATGGCCTGCCAGCGCCGCGCGCCAGGTTCCCGGTTGCGTCACGTCGCCGAGCACGACCGACAGGCGCTGCTTGACCGGGGCGAAGTAGCGCTGGGCGGCGGCATCAAGGGGAGCAGCGTCCAGCACCACCAGGCGCGCCGCAGGATCGGTTTCCAACCAGTGGCGGGCGAGCACGCTCATGACGAAACCCGTCGCACCTGTCACCAGCAATGTCACTTGGGACTCCTTCGCAAGCTCGATCAGAGGGGGAAGTTCATCAGCAACGCCAGCAGCGCGCGGGTTCCGACGGCGAAGTCCTCCAGTGACATCGCCTCGTCGGCATTGTGGCTGCCGTTCTCGTTGCGGACAAAGATCATGGCACTGGGAATGCCGACTTTCGCGAACACGGCCGCATCGTGACCCGCGCCGCTGGGCATTTCGAAGGGCTGCTCCAGCAGGCCCATCAGCTCAGATCGCAGGCGGCCGTCCATCAGGGCCGGCGGGGAATCGCTGGTGGTACCGAGGTCGAACTCGACGCGGTAGGTGGCACCGATCCGCGCCGCCGCGGCGCGCGCCTCGGCCGCTACCGCATCCATGGTCGTCTCGGACAGGCTGCGCAGGTCGAGCACAAAGCGCGTTTCACCGGCAATCTTACTCGGCCCATGCAGGGTCGGGTCGGTGAACAGCTCACCCGAGGTGAGCACCAGATCCGCGCCCGCCTCTTCCTGTTGCAGCCACACGGTCTCCATGTGGTGCAGGAGCGCTACCGTCGCTGCGACCGCATCCCGCCGGTAGGGGCGGGACACGGCTCCCGAGTGGGCGTAGGCGCCAGTGCAGCGCGCGTTGCGGAACCGCTTGCATCCGCGGATGCCGCTGACGACGGCGGCGGGCAGCCCGCGAGCGACCAGCGTCGGACCCTGCTCGATGTGCACCTCGAGGTACGCCCGAATGCGGGACGGATCCAGCAGGCGGCGCCGTTCCCGGATCGGTTGCGGATCGAAGCCCTGCTGCTGCAGCGTGGCCTCCAGAGTCTGGCCGTTATCCGATCTGGGGGTCGACAGACAGGCGGGGTCCAGCAGTCCGAACGCGCCGGCGCTGCCCACGTAGGCAACGTCGAACCAGGCGGATTCCTCGGCGCGGATCGCAATCACCGACAGATCGAAGGCCGGCACGATGCCCGCCCGGCGCATCGCCGACAGCGCGCTCAACCCGGCGACGACACCGGTGGCGCCGTCGAAGTTGCCGCCCTGCGGCACGCTGTCGAGATGCGAGCCGATCAGGATCCGCGGGGCGCTGCGGTCCTGGCCCGGCAGCGTCATCGAGAGGTTACCGATGGCGTCGGTGGTTACCTTGAGGCCCATGGCCTGCGCGGCCGACCGCACCAGGTCGTGCGCCGCCTGTTCGCCGGGCCCGTAGCTGTCGCGCACGATGCCACGTCCGCGGCGCGTCGCGCGGCTGAGGGCTTCAAACAGCTCGGCGGCCAGGACGAGATCGGGTTGGATGGCGGCGGTCATGCGCCTATCCTTCAGTGCCGGGGTTGTCGAGTTGCATTGTCGCTGGAATTTGGGTCTGACTACGGAGTTGCGGAAACCAATGTCGAGTCTACTCGCGGGAAAAGTAGCTGTCGTCACGGGAGCAAGTTCGGGTATCGGTCGTGCGATTGCCATCAGCTTTGCGAACGAAGGAGCGGCGGTCGTCATTGCGGATATCACCGAGCAGCCCCTCGAAGGCGGCGAATCGACGCTCGAGATCATCGCCCGGGCGGGCGGCGCAGCGACCTTTCAGAGGACCGACGTGGGGCGGTGGGAGGAACTCGACCTGCTGATCGGCAACACGGTCGCGCGCCACGGCCGGCTCGACGTCATGGTGAACAACGCTGCCATCTACACCGGTACCGCGTTGCTGGAAACCGAGGGCGAGCAATGGGAGCGGGTCATGCGCGTCAATCTGACCGGCATGTTCAATGGCTGCAAGCGCGCCATACAGCAGATGATCACCCAGGAGCCGCGCCACGAGGTGCGCGGGCGGGTGATCAACCTGGGATCGCAGCAGGGAATCGTGACGTGCCCCGGCGACACGCCGTACGGGGTGAGCAAGGCCGGGGCGATCTACATCACCAAGCAGATCGCCGTCGACTATGCCAAGGAGCTGATCGTGTGCAACTGCATCTCGCCTGGCAAGATCGTGACTGGCGCACCCGGCCTGGCGCAAGACCCGGCACGGCTCGAGAACGCGCGCCGGCGTACCCCGTGGCCACGGTTCGGGCGGCCCGAGGACGTCGCCAATGCCGCAGTGTTTCTGGCGAGCGACCGCGCCAGCTTCATCACGGGCTCGAATCTGATCATCGACGGCGGGTGGCTGGCGGGCTGAGCGCCCGGGCGCGCCGCGGCGGCTAGCGGGTCGGTATCGCGTAGACCTTGCCGTGGTAGGGCGACTTGTCGACCTCATCGAGTGCCATCACATACAAAGTCGCCTCGTCCGGACTGAAGGTGAAGTTCGGGACCCCGGGCGAGGGCAACTTGTAGCTGCGCAGCAGTCTGCCCCGGGCATCGACTACGAAAATGGTGCCGGCCAGCGGCGCATGTACGTCGTGCGGGTTCTGGCCGATGTAGAGGCGCCCTTTCGAATCGATCTTCACGCCGTCCGGGTAGATGTGCCCCACGTTGTGCGTGAGTTCGTCCACATTCAGAAAAGTGCGCCGCCCGGACAGCGACCCAGCAGGTCCGATGCTGAACTGAATGAGCCGGTGCTCCTCGGTCTCGATCGCGTACAGCGTCTTGCCGTCATTCGAAACTGCGATCCCATTGGCGCTGCGCACGCCGGTGGCTTGCTGTGAGATGGTGCCGTCCGCCGCGAGGTAGAAGATCTTGCCGTCGACCATCGAAGCGGGCGTGCCGGAGCAGGTGAAGTAAATGCCCCCGTGACTGTCGGGTGCGAAATCGTTGGGACCGACGAAGGAATTGCCGTCCTTGTCGCGCGTGTACGGCGGCAGATCCGTGCCGTCGGCAGCAATGCGGCCGATGGTGCCGCTGTCATAACAGGTCGTCAGGAACTCGCCGCCGGCGGCACGAATCACGGCGGACGGGCCGCACCCCGGCTTGGACCAGAATACTGTGTTGCGGGCGCCGTCCCAGGTGGTCACCGAGTTGCGATCGTATTCCACGTAGTAGAGCTTGCCGGCGTAGAAGATCGGGCCTTCGGCAAAGTGGGCATCGTCGTTGAGCACCTTGATGCCATCCGCAGCGCCAGCCGACGCGGCACCCACTGCGACCAGCAGGCTCAGCAAGGGCTTTCTCACAGGTCCTCCCCGGTCACCACGGTATGACGTGTGTTCACGCGCGGCCGTAGCCGACGGCGCGTTGCATGTCTGGAGCAACCGTCCTCGCAGCTGCGAAGAAATGCCAGGCCGCCCAGAATCCCGTGGGGGCGAGCACCAGCAAGGCCAGGCGCAATGAAGCGGCGTCCGAGCCGTGCGCACCACCAAACCAGTCACTCAGGATCCCGACGAACTGCGGCGCGACGATCAGATTGAACACGTTACCGACCAGCACCGACCACGCGGTGAAGGTCGAACGCATGTGCGGAGGTGCCAGATTCAGCACTAGCGCCATGCACGGTCCGATGAAGAAATAGATCGCCGGGATGTACGCCCAGAACATCAGCCTGGCAACCCACAGCGAGTGGGTCCAGTAGGCGATGAGCGAGGGGACGGTGGCGCAACCGATGACCAACCCCAGCATCCAGAGCACGCGCCGCGCATCCAGCATATTGGGGCGCGACATGAACCACGCGGCGCTGGCAGTTGCCAGCAACCCCCCGACCAGGTGGATGCGGCCCGTGAGGGCGCCCGCCTGCGCGACGTTCAGCCCGTAGGTTCGCAGCAGGAAGGTGGGGGTCCACCACACCAATCCCCAGCCCCACAGCGAACACACCCCGCTGCCCATGATCACGTGGAACGCCGCGCGCTGGCGCCACAGGAACGCCAGCGACGCGGAGAACGACGCCCGGTGCTCCGCCGCCATGGCATCCAGTTGGCCGCGGCGGGGCTCGCGGATCGTCAGGAAGACCAGGAGCCCGAGCACTACTCCGGGTACGCCGAGCGCGAAGAACGCCGCGCGCCACCCGTGCGCCTGCGCGACGGCGCCCGCCAGATCCGCGCCGAGCCAGGCGCCGATCGGCGCGCCGAGTGCGAATACGCTCAGTGCCATGGGCCGCCGCTCTGCCGGAAAGCAGTCCGAGACGATCGAGGTCGAAGACGGCGTGCCGCCGGCTTCCCCCACGCCCACGCCGATGCGGCTCAGCAGGAACTGTAGGTAGGACACTGACAGGCCGCACAGCACCGTGAAGCCCGACCACAGCACCAGGGACACTGCCACGATGTTGCGGCGATTGGAGCGGTCGGCGAGCCACGCGATGGGAATTCCGCAGACGACGTAGAACAGGGCGAGCGGCACCCCGGTCAGGAACGCCGCCCCCGCGTCGCTTAGCGCCAGTTCGAGTCGGATTGGTTCAAATACGGTGGTGACGACGTAGCGGGCCGCGATATTGATGGCGTAGACCAGGCACATCACGATGAGGACGTACCAGCGCTCCAGCGGCGCGACCCCCGCTCGCGGCGTGGCAATCACATCGCTGACCAAGCTAGCCCACCCCGCTCAAGAGTTGCTGCATGTCGCGGCAAGGCTCAGAACTGGTAACCCATCCGCAGCCCGAGCACGCGTGGCCTGGTGATGGCCTCCGCCGGCACAAACTGCGTGGTGGAAGTGAAGGTGCTGGTGACCACATTGGTCAGGTTCTGCGCATAGGCCTCTACCGACCAGGCATCTTTGGCGATCCCGATGGTTGCGTCGTACTGCGTATAGGCGGGATTCTCGAATCTGATCAACGTGGTGCTCACGTTCGAGCCCGATGAGAGCGCCGGGCTGTTGCTCGACTGCGTATACGAATGCGCGGTGTGCGTGGCAGCAGCTTGCGCGAACGCATGATAGGAATTCATGGCCCATTCGTAGCGCAGGCGCAGATTGAACTGAAAGGGCGGTGAATTGGCGCTCGGGCTGCCCGGAGCACCGTACGGATTCTGCACGCTCAGGATTGGCTGTCCGTATTCGCCCTTGGTGGCCGGACTGTCCAGGAGCGCCGGATTGTTCGCGATGAGGAAGGGCGAGTTGGTCTGCTCGCTGCTGTTCCAGGATGCCGCACCCTGAGCCGTCAGGCCTTTGGCGAGCAAGGCGATGAACGAGGTCTCGATCCCCCGCACCCGGTAGTCCGGTCCATTGGTGTTGAAACCGACATTGCCGAGGACGCCAGGATCAAAGAACTGGACCTGCACGTTCTTCCAGTTCTCCTGATAGACGGCGCCGTTAAATTGCAGGTGGTGGTCGAAGAATTCCGTCTTCCAGCCAAGTTCATTGTTGGTCAGATCATCGGAGGTGTACGGCAGCGGCGAGCAGTACAGGTTGACACTGGCATTCCCGGCCGAGGGGATGTAGCAGGCCGAGGTTCGATTGAAGGCGCCCGGGCGGAAGCCCTGCGACCAGGTGTAGTAAACGAGCGCCTCGGGCAGCACGTGCCACGTCAGATTCGCCCGGCTCTTGAATCCGCTGTAGGTCGTCTGCAGGTGCTCGGCGTCGAGATTCGCTGCGTAGTTCAGGCAGGGCGCGGCGCCGGCCTCGTAGCAGAAGAAGCTGCCGGTGACGGAGCCGCGTTCGGAATTGACGAACTCGTACCAGCGCGTTCCGGCGGTGATGGTCAGCACCTTGGGAATGAGATCAAAGTCCAGCGAGGTGAAGAACGCCGTTTGCCGGTAGCCGCGCTGCACGTCATTGAAGAAAGCCGTGTTGTCACCGCGGATGGGCGCCGGGTTGTTGACGCTCGCGCCCGGCGCAGGCCCCACGTTCGTCAGACATCCTGCCGTGACGGTCGCGGTACAGGGCGGCAGCGTCTTGTAGTTCCAGTTCAGCTGATCCTGGATCTGCAACTGCTCCCAGAAGGCGCCGAGGATCCCGCGGAAGCGCCAGTCATCCGGCGTGCTCAGACGAAACTCGTGACTCTGATGCGTATTGCGCTCGACCTCGGTCCAGTTGGTGATCGGGGAATAGCAGGCCGAGGAGGGCAGGCCGTTGGCCGGCTCGGGACCGTGGCACTGGTAATAGTCGGCGTACACGCCGCGTGCATAGTTCGTGTAGTCCTGGATCTGCTCAACATTGCGCACCAGGTACGATCCGGTGTACACCGCGTGCAGCGCGCCGAACCGCCCATTGATGGTCCAGGCGGTATTCTCGAACTTGTCCTTGTTGAAATTGGGCGTGAACAGCGTGACCGACTGCTGCGGCAGCGGCTCGCCGTCCGAGCCGTTCGGCATCTGGTAGAACACCCCCTCGGCGTCGATGGTCTGGTAGGTCTGGGTGATGAGCGCGTCCCAGTTGTCATTGAACTTCCACAGGGCGGAGACCCGGATGCCCTGGTAGGTCACCGGGTTGATGGCGCGTCCGACCAAGGGTCCATTGTTAACGGCGGCCGTGCCGGGGGGTACGCAATAGCCGTTATTTGGCAACCCGTCGGGGCACTGCCCGAGGGCGTTCGCCGGATAGTGCGCGTAGTACATGCCAAGATCAGTGTTCTTGCGCGTGAAGGTGGCCGGCACGTTGTTGATGTAACCGCCGCGCCGGTCGCTGTAGATCACGCCGCGCATCGCGAAAGTGTCCTGCACCAGCGGCACGTTGAGGACCGCCGTTAGGTCGGTGTTCGGTTCGCCGCCGGCGGTGATACCGTACGCTGCAGAAACGTTAGCCTCGGTCTTGTTGATCTTCGGCTTGTTGGTGATGTAGCGAATGACACCGGCCTGCGCGCCGGCGCCGAACAAGGTGCCCTGCGGTCCTTCGAGTACCTCGACGCGCTCCATGTCGGCGGCGTACACGTCGAGGTTGCGCCCCGGCAGCTGACCGGACTGGTCGTCGAGATAAATCGCGACGTTTGGAAAGCTGTTGATCGAGCCGCCGGACTGCGTGCCCTGGCTGCTGACGCTCAGGCCCCTCATGAACACCTGGGCCTGACCGGGCCCGGCGGTGGCCGCGGTCACATTGGGCAGATACTTGAGCAGGTCATCGAAATTGTTGATATTCAGTTGCTGCAGGCTCTCAGCCGTGAACACCTGCATCGCGATCGGCACGTTCTGGGCGTTCTCGGTGCGCCGCTGCGCCGTGACGATCACTTCCTCGATCCCCGTTGTGGAACCGACCCCCGCCGATGCCTCGGACTGATCTGCGGCCGTCGCGTGCGCGGCGGCGGCGTGGGCGGCCAGGATGGCGGCGACCGCACGCGCGCACTTGGAATTGATCTTCATAGGCTCAGTACCCCCTGTTGTCATGCCGGCCGACGCTCCGTTGTGCCGATCAAGCCCGCGCGGTGGCTGCGCGCTGGCTCTTGGTGCCCTGAAACGGATCCGCCGATTGCTTTTCGTCAGGGTAAGGTATTTCACCCATGCGGTGCTACTGGCCTTCGCAATCCGGGGACCCGGCTGTGCACCCACGCATTGCGCGCAGAGCGGGAATTACTCTCGTTCTTGACCTGCGGGGGACGCTTCGCCCACCGCCGCAGCACCCTGACCTGCCATGCACTCATTTGGAGCGATCCTGAACTGCCCGCGCCGGCAGGGTGCTTTCTCCAGCCCGGTCCCGCCTTCTTCCCGCAGACTACCTGCTGGTGCTTGACCGGCCGGACCCACGATGAGGCCCCGCATTGCGGAAGCCGGGAGTTGCCAGCGCGAGACTGCTAGAGTTTCGTGCCGCGGGCGAGCCGCCGGCGGCGGGGCACCGGCATTGGCTTTGAAACTCAGGGACCTCGCGCGGTTTGCGGGCCTCGCGGTGGCTGCGGCGCGCCGTTGCCAGACCGGCTGCGTCCAGTCACCGATGCACCCGGTTGAAGCCGGGTCGGCCAGGACCCGAGTCGGTCTTCGCAGGAGGTGCTATGAATTTCAGATGGGCAGGTTTCCGTGCACCTCCAAGGCGCCCGGGGGCGCGGATGTTTGCCGCCGCCGTGCTCGGCGCGCTGGCGCTCGCGGCGTCGGCGGCCGAGCTCGCGCCCGTACCCAAGGTCACCAGTCCGCGGCTGTATGTACTCGATTGCGGCACCCTGGTCTACAACAAGCCGGAGGACTACAACCTCAGGCGCGATGAGGTCAAGGACAGCAACATGGGCGTCACCTGTTACTTGGTGATCCACCCCAAGGGCACCCTGATCTATGACACCGGCCTCAATGACCGCTTGGTCGGCAGACCCCTGTACGAGAACGTGCTCGAGGGCTACGGCCAGATCAAGTTGAATACGCTAAGCGGACAGTTGGCCGATCTCGGCCTTACGCCCGCAAAGGTCGACTACCTCGTGCTGTCGCACTACCACTGGGACCATATCGGCAATGCCGGCGAGTTCGCCGCTTCGACCTGGCTGGTCTACAAGGCCGATCGCGACCAGATGTTCGGCAGCGCGGCGCACGCTTATCCCTGGTTCGGCCAGTATGCCGCGCTCGAGAAGAGCAAGACCAAGCTCCTCAGCGGCGACTACGACGTATTCGGAGACGGTACGGTGGTGGTGCTAGCCACGCCGGGACATACGCCGGGTCACTGCTCGTTGCTGGTGCGCCTGAAGAACACCGGCCCGGTCGTGCTCTCGGGCGACCTATATCACTATGCGGAAGAGCGCGCCCTGAAGCGCATGCCGGACGAGGAACGGACCACAGGTACGGTGGAGTCGCGGCAAAAGGTTGAGGAGCTGTTGCGGCGCAGCGCAGCGCAGCTGTGGATCGGCCACAGCATGGAGTTCTTCCGCACGGTGCATAAGGCGCCTGCCTGGTACGACTGATCGAGGACGGCGGGCACCGGAGAGCATCGATGTCGGCTCCGCACCGGATGCGGTCTCATTTGGTGCGGATCTCAAAGTGATCG
>Ga0207693_10001127_pt1 | contig 23971 bp, 23 predicted proteins | sample LARL81metaG_FD_184347 | JGI IMG/M metagenome (GOLD analysis project Ga0207693, IMG submission 184347) | Corn, switchgrass and miscanthus rhizosphere microbial communities from Kellogg Biological Station, Michigan, USA - LAR L8-1 metaG... | ecosystem: Host-associated > Plants > Roots >... | reverse complement strand
TCTCCATCAACGACGGCGGCGCGCGTCCGGACACCGTATCGCTTCGCCTGGCGCAGGCGGTTCGACTGATCGAGGAGGAGGGCCAATGACCGTTCCGCTCAAGCACACAATGCGGGCCGACCGAGCCCGCGCGACCAGCTTCAATGAGGCGTCGGCGCGAACACGGGTCGAGCTGCTGCTCGACGCCGGCAGCCTTGTCGAGTTCATCGGACCGGAGAAGCGCGAGGTGAGCCCGCATCTGAAGATATTCGACCTTCCCGAGCAGTTCGACGACGGCATCGTCATCGGGCGGGGGCGCCTGGACGGCTCGTCTGTGTTCATTGCGGCACAGGAAGGGCGTTTCATGGGCGGCGCCTTCGGCGAGGTCCATGGCGCGAAACTGATAGGTCTGCTGCGCGCCGCGCGCGACCTGAACTCGATTCCGGTGCTGATCCTGTTCGATACCGGCGGCGTGCGGCTGCAGGAGGCGAATGCCGGCGAGCTCGCGATCGCCGAGATCATGCGCGCGGTGATGGAAGCGCGGATGGCAGGTGTAAAGGTCATCGGCCTGATCGGCGGCCGCTCCGGATGTTATGGCGGTGGCGGATTGATCGCGGGCTGCTGCTCGGCGCTTGCGGTGTCCGAACCGGGCCGTATTGCCGTGTCGGGCCCGGAGGTCATCGAGACCAATCGCGGCGTCGAAGAATTCGACTCCCGCGACCGTGCTCTGGTGTGGCGCACGATGGGCGGCAAGAACCGCCGGCTGCTCGGTGCGGCCGACGTCTTCACCGACGATACCGTGCAGGGCTTTCGCGACGCCGCGCTGGAGCTGCTTGGTCTGGTCGGAACGTTTAGCCTCGCCAAGCTGAAGGCCGAGCAGGAGCGTCTTGCGGAACGGCTGCGGAGCTTCGGCACCTGCGAGGACGCCATCGACATCTGGGCGGCGGAAGGAATCGCGCATGCGGAATCCGTCCCCGATCTGCCTGCCGACCAGTTCATCTCTCTGGCCAACAAGATCGGGAGGACCAGCCGTGACGCTCGATGACATTCTCGCCTCGCTGTTTCCTGACGGCCATGCCGTGAAGAACGACAACGGCGTCATTTTCGGCTTGGCGACGTTGCGATCCGGCGTCAAGGCCCTCGTTGTGGGTGTCGCGGATCGGACGGCCGTCGGTGTCGACGAGGCCATCAGACTTTCTGGACACGTCCTGGGTTCTCTCGATCAGGGAAGCGGGCCGATCCTCGTCCTGGTGGACAGTGATAGCCAGCGCATGAGCAAGCGCGACGAACTGCTTGGCCTGAACGAATTCCTGTCCCATCTCGCCAAGTCACTGATCTACGCGGACATGAACGGACGGCCAACCATCGGCATCCTCTATGGCCACTCGGCTGCGGGCGCTCTTCTCGCGACCGGGCTCGCAACCCGCGTGCTGGTGGGAGTGCCCGGCGCAACGCCTGCGGTGATGGATCTGCCGTCGATGGCAAAGGTCACCAAGCTATCGATGGAAGCGCTGCAAGAGAAGGCGAAGTCGACACCCGTGTTTGCCCCGGGCTTGTCCAATCTCGCCCGGATGGGAGCCGTTCACATCACCTGGAACGATGACGTCTCGCTCGCCGGCCAGTTGGACGCGCTGCTGGCCGATATGCCGGATGCTCATGACCGGCGGGATGCGCTCGGCAAGGAGCGTGGTGGTCGATCGAAGGCGGCGGATATCGCGGAGCAGGTTCGTGACGTTGCCATGCAAACACGGTGAGCGCCCGCCCTTGCGCCACGACCTGGTCTTTGTCAGTCCGGAGGGCTGGCGCGCACTGCTCGCAGCGCGCGGTGACCTCGCCGCCGATCCGCTGGTCGCACGGTGGCCCGACGAGAGATGGCCGACGATTGGCCGGCGCGCCATGCCGGGCGAGCCGTCCGGCGTAGCGTTGGGCTTGCCGTTGCCGCCTTCTGCGGGCAAGAAGCGGCTCTCTTTCCTCGTGCAGTCCGGCGACATTATGTCGGTTGCCCGTCCGCCCGCGCTGAAGGACGCACGCGGTGCGGCGCCGCGCGCATGGCGGCTCACGCTCAACCGTATCGACGAACTCGCTCTCCGGCATCGGGTGGAGGCAAGGGTATTCGGAAGTCTGGCATGGCAAACGCTGACCGGACTCGATTACGTCGCCAACCGTTCCGACCTCGACCTCTTGCTAGATGTCCGCCGCGATACCGATCTCGATCGCCTTGCCGCTGACGTGGCTGCCATTGAGACCGAAGCGCCCATGCGGCTCGACGGCGAGTTGATGCGCGATGATGGGATCGCTGTGAACTGGCGCGAATTTCACACCGGCGCAAGCGAGGTCCTGGTGAAGCACATCGACGGCGTCGACCTGCTCGACAGGCGCCACTTCATTTCCGGAAAGACGATATCATGACCGTTGCCCTGGCAAACGACACGCAGCGGGTCCATCCGCAACAGCTGCCGGCGCCTGGCGGCATCGGTGCGATCGGCGACAGCGCCGCTCAATGCCTTCTGATGGAATTGGAGACCTGGCCGAAGCCGGGTCTCGTCAGCCATGTTGACAATGGCAGTCACGACGACATGGATGCGGGCACGTTTCGCAGCAGTGCCGTGGCTATCAAGCCCTATTTTCAGCTACTCGCCGATGCGGCTGCGCTTGGATGGGGCATGGGGCGGCTGAGGAACATCGGCCTCGAGGCCGAAGCCGCGATGCTCGCAGCGACGGCGGGTGTCAACACGCATCGCGGCGCGATATTCGGGCTGGGCCTGTTGTGCGCGGCGGCCGGCGCGAGAGCCGGTGGACTGGTTGATCTCAGGCTGTCGCTGGGTGACGTCGTCTCGTGCCTTTGGGGCAATAGCATACTTGATGGTCCGGTGCTGCTGCACAGCCATGGCAGCGCCGCTCGCTGTCGTTTCCACGCGGGCGGAGCGCGCGCCGAGGCTGCAAGCGGGTTTCCGAGTGTCTATCGGATCGGCTTGCCAGCCTTGCGGAGGGGTGCACGTGCCGTCCCCGACGACGCCGAAGCCGCACGCGTCGAAGCATGCTTCGCGCTGATTGCCTCCGTCGAAGATACGAACCTGCTGCATCGCGGCGGCCTCGACGGTCTTCGCTTCGCGCGCCGCGCCACCCGGCATTTTCTCGACACCGGCGGCGTGCGCAGGCCCGGCTGGCGCGCTCGCGCTCAATCGGTCCACGGCGATTTCGTCGCCCGGCGCCTCAGTCCGGGCGGGTCCGCCGATCTCCTTGCCATGACACTCTTTGTCGATGCCCAGGAAAGGCCATGCCCATGATGTCCAACCCAATCGTGATGGCGCTGGCGCCGGTCTTCTTCGTCCTGCTCCTCGGTTACGCCGCCGGAAGGGTGCGTATCGTCGACAATCATCACGTCGATGGCCTCAACGCCCTGGTGATGGATTTCGCCCTGCCTGCATCCTTGTTCGCAGCGACAGCGTCAGCGACGCGCAGCCAGATGCTCGAACAGGCCCCGCTCTTCCTGGTCTTCGGCCTGACGATGTTGCTGCTCTATATTGGCTGGTACGTCGCTGCGCGTGCATTCTCCAAAGTGTCCAGGTCCGATGCCTCGCTGCAGGCGCTGACGATCGGCTTTCCGAACCTGGCCGGCGTCGGCCTGCCGATCGTGGCTTCGATACTTGGGCCGACCGGCACGGTTCCGGTCGCGGTCGCATTGGCGTCGGGCTCGATCCTGATCAGCCCGCTGACCCTGATCGTCGTTGAAATGAGCGCCAGCAAAGCCCATGGCACCGAGATGTCGGCGCGGCAGGTTCTGACGGCGGTCCGGCGCGCGCTCACGAAACCTGTGGTTCTGGCACCGGCGCTCGGTATCTTGCTTGCGCTATCCGGCGTGGAGCTTGACGCGCTCGCCCATGCGTGCCTCTCGCTGATCGGAAACGCCGCCGCCGGTGTGGCCCTGTTTCTGACCGGCTTGATCTTATCGGCCCAGTCGTTCGAATTGGATTGGAAGGTCGTTGCGGCAACTGGGGCGGCGGACATCATCCGGCCCTTGCTGGCCGTTGCAGTGGTCTACTTTATCCCGATTTCGCCCGAGGCGGCGAAGACGGCGATCCTGCTTGCCGCGGTTCCGTCGGGGTTCTTCGGCATTCTCTTTGCGGTCAACTATCGGCTGGACTCGGCAACGGCCGGCTCCATGGTCATTGCGAGCACGGGCTTCAGCATCGCGACGATGGCAATCGCGATTGCGGTGCTCTTTTCCAATCAGGCGTGATCGATGCCGCTTGCGATCTTGTGCTCCGGGCAGGGCAGGCAACATCCGGATATGTTCGCCCTGACGGGGGACGCGCCGGAAGCGTCGAACCTGTTCGAACATGCCGCAAAGTTGCTTGGCAGGGCCCCCGGAGATTTCGTCCGCAGCGAAACGAGCGGTGTCCTTCATCGTAATCGTGCCGGCCAGATCCTTTGCACGCTGCAGGCGCTGGTCGCCGCCGCGACGCTTGGAGACGTCATGCCCGATCGCGTCATCGTCGCCGGTTACAGCGTCGGCGAAGTGGCGGCCTGGGGTGTCGGAGGTCTGTTCGGCGCGATCGACACGCTCGATCTCGTTGCACGCCGGGCGGAAGCAATGGATGCCGCCACGCAACCCGGTGATGGGCTGATGTTCGTTCGCGGACTTCCCCGCGACACCGTCGAGCGCCTGTGCGCACAGCACGAAGCCGCGATCGCTATCGTCAATCCGGGTGATGCTTTCGTCATCGGAGGAGGCCATGTCGCGTTGCAGGCGATCGCCGGTGAGGCGAGGGCGATGCACGCTGCAAGGGTCGTTGATCTGCCGGTGGAGGTTGCCTCTCACACCGGGCGGCTGGTCGCGGCCTCAGCGGCTTTTCGGCAGAGCCTGAGTTCGACAACCGTGAACTTCCCGCCGGCCGCCGGCACGCGGATCTTGAGCGGCGTCGACGCCGCTCCGGTCATCAGTGTCGATAGCGGCCTCGACAAGCTGTCGGCGCAGATATCGCAGACAGTGCAGTGGGCGAGTTGCTTGCAGGCCTGCGTGGAAGCGGGCGCTACGGCCTTCCTGGAACTCGGGCCCGGGCACGCGCTGAGCGAGATGGTGGCGGGCGTTTGGCGCGACATCCCGGCAAGGTCCCTGGAGGATTTCAGGAGCATTCAGGGGGTGCGCGCCTGGCTGCAGCGCCACGCCAGTCGCTGATCAAGCCACAAAAATGAGGCCGCCCTTCGTGGGGGCGAGGACGGCCCTGAGAGGCTCGTTTGCCCGGGAGCGCGCGCCGAAGGGAGGGGTCAGCGGTTACGCGGAGCGACATCTATGCCGGGGGTGAGGCCAGGCTCGACGCTCTCCGGCGAAGGGACCGCGGGCACCTTTGATGCGCGAATGGTCTCCACCGCCGTCTGTTGAGGCGTCGTTTGCAGGCAATCCGGCCGCGGCGGGGGTCCGCCGTTGAACAGATCAGATATCGGATCCACGATGTTCTCGCGTACGCGGTCGAACCAGGCTTGGCGATCGCTTACGGCAGGCTGCCGGATCGTTACCGTCGCGGTCATGCCGGAAACGAGCGGCACTTCCGGCGGCACCTTGTCGATGGCAATGCGAACCGGCACACGCTGCGCGAGTCGGACCCACGTATAGATCGGATCGACATTGGGCAGGCCTTGGGTGCCTGCAGCGCCGTTCGCTACGCTGATGCCACGAGTCACAGTATTGACGTGCCCGAGGATGGGATGCGCGTAGCCCATGAGCTGCGCCTCGGCGCGATCGCCGACGCACACCCGTGCCATTTTGGTCTCTTCGAAATAGCCATCGATCCAGAAGCTGTCGGAATCAATCACCGAAATATTGCTGGCGCCTGTAACCGCATAATCACCGACACGGAGCAGCAGGTTTGTGACATAGCCGTCGACCGGGCTGACGACGTTGGTCCGCTTCAGGTTCAACTCCGCCTGGGCGAGCTGGTGGGCCGCTGCCTCATACGCAGCTTTTGCCTGCACTGCGTTGCCGACAAAGATCTGCTGCTCCTCGGGGGTCGTCGCAAGGTCCGACAAATGCTGACGCCGGGTGGCCTCGGCTCGCTTGACCTCCAGATCCGCGGCCCGCTGGTCCACCTGTGCCTTGTCCATGCGAACGGCAACGTCGAAGTCAAAGGGATCGATGACGTAGAGGATGTCACCCTTGTGGACGAACTGGTTGTCGGCCACGCGAAGCTCGATAATCTTGCCCGAGATCTGCGGCGCGACATTTGCGACTTGAACGCGGATGCTGCCGTTTCGCGTCCATGGGGCGTCCACATAATGCTGCCAGGTGAGAAGCGAGACCAGGATTGCGACAAGCGCGATGGCAAGCGTCGAAAGCCGCTTGCCGATCGCGACAACAAGACGCCTGGTGGTCTCGCGCCTCGTCGTGGACGGCGCGGCTTCCGGCGAAGGTTGATCGCCTGTCGGCGCGCGATCGGTATCGTCGTGTGCCTCGGTCTCCGAGGAGCGGTCATTGGCATCTGCGCGCGGTTCATCGGTTGTTGATGTGACGCGATGTTGAGGCTGGACGACGCCCATGGCTCTTCCCCTAAAAAAGCAGCGCGAGTAGGCCGAACATCGTGACGTAGAGGCTGAGTTCGGCCAGAGATGGATTACTGAAAAGCCGGGAAAATCCCACGAAGTGCAGCAGTGGACGCAGCAACAGGAAGATCAATATCGCTGTTGCTGCGTAGGAGACGATGGGCGCAACCAGGACGCCGCCGATGATGAGTTCCCGATAGGTGTGCGTCATGGCTGCCTCTTCTCCACTGATCCGCTTGCGGATTGCGACGGGTCGAAGGCGATGCTCGCCAGGACGAGTGCGGCGCAGGCGGAATCGACGTTCAGATCGCGTTGTGCTGCGGTTTTGCGCAGCGCCTCGGCGGCCGCGAGAGCCGCGCTCCCATTCCGTCGGGCGAGCGCGGCTCGTGCAGCCTCCGCCACGTCAGCCAGCGGACCGGTCGCCAGCCGATTCAGTTCGGTGCTGCATCGTCGAAGTGTCGCAGCCTCGTCGAAGCAACACATGGCTTCGTCGAGAGCCCAGCGATTCAACGCAGAGCCGCCGCCCGCTGCGACAATCAGCTCGATGCGCGTGGCATCGCGAAACGTAGCTTCCTCGGGGGCGAGATCGTGGTGTCGCTGAATGTCGAGACGGCCCAGCTCGCTGCGAGTCTCACCAAGCAGCAGCCGAAGTCGGCGATCATTCGACAGGGGAGGGATGAGGAGTTGCGCCGCAAAGACCAGAATTGAAGAAAGGCAGACGAAAAGACATGTGATTACGAAGGTCTGCGGGTCGTAACTTTGCGGATTGGTCGGGGCAAGGACGGCCAGGGTGAACACCAGGGTGAGCCGGCCGAGCGATGAGAGGATTCGGTGTGGCAGCGAGATCAGGAGCGATAGGCCAATGACCACGGGCGCAAGACCGATCGCCAGCAATTGAAACGCGGACACGCCGTTAAAGACAAAGTATTTCAGGATGCCGGCGAGCAGGCATGCGATCGGAGTAGCCACGACCGCGACCTTCGTAAACATGCGTGGGTCGGGCGCCGTCGAGCTCAAGCCGATAATGACCGCGATCAGCGAGAGGCAGAGTTCAGTTGCCGGCCAGCCCGTTATCACAAAAAGCATTGCAATCAGCGTGAAATGGATCGCCGCCCGGACGCCGCTTTCGGCCGCGATGCGGCGCGAACGATACAGCGGCGCTTGCCACTGCCGGAAAGGATGTCTTCCGCCGCGCAAGGCATCGAGGCTGCTGCGCACGTCGACATTTTTCCGGATGAGTTCTCCCCTGAGCCAGGTCCGGCAAATCGCCAACAGGCCGGACGAGCTGTCATCCTGTGCGCTCAAGCCCAGGACCGGTCTGGGTGCGACAGGCAACGCCGACAACGCGCGGGCCAGGGCCAATGTAGCGGCGAGGTCCACCATCGCCGCACGCGCGGCCGCGGTTCTGGCCGTTCCACTGCTTGATTCCGTCGTGAGGCTCGCTAGCTCCGGACGCATCGCAGCGATATCGCGCAACAGATTTGCCGCCGTCGGAGCGGCCGCTGCTTCGCCACGAAAGATGCCCTCTATGTGATTCATCACCCGCCGGTGCAGCGCTTCGAGGCGGCCAGCGAGAACCGGGTGATAGTCGGGCGCGGCCAGAACGTCGTTGACCAGCGCGACCGCGAGAACGCCAACGGCAAGCGCGGCGCCCCTCGCCACGCCAGTCGGAAACACCAGCTGCGGGCTATCGATCTGCTGGATGGCAATCAAGGCGATGGTGATGCAGCAGAGCGCCGCGGCATAGGCGCGGTTGCCGTCCAGCATTCCTGCTGCATACGCGCAGAGCCCGACGCAGACGCCGAATACTGCCAGGAGCAGGCCGTCGGTTTGAGAAAAGAAACCGGCAATGGCGATTGACGCCGCGACACCAATGACCGTTGCAAGCAGCCGGAAGCTGGCTTTTTCCATCCCTTGGCCGCGCGTCGGCAACGCGAGAATCGCCACCGTGATGGCGGCCGACGATGGCGCTTCGAGCTCGAGCCAGAAGCTCGCATAGAGCGCCAGAAGGCAAGCCAGCCAGGTCCGCACCGCGAAAGCCCAGGAGCTGGCTGGAAGTCCGGCAAAGACCAACGGGCGTGGCTCGACAGCGGTACTGGTGGCGTTCACTTGCATTGATGCGTCATCCGCTGCGGGCGGACCGCGCTGCGGCGCTGCCCACGTCTTGAAATCGCCAGCAGTATGAGGCTGTTGTGGTATCCGGTATTTCCGGTCCACCAACCACCTTACGAGAACGCACGTTGCGTTTGGGACGGTGTGGTACCTTTGGCAGCCGGTACCGAGTGGCGCTATCGCGCGGCCAGGCCTGCCAACGCTTCCTCGAGGCTGTGAACGATCTCGTCTCCGCTGAAGGGCTTGCCGAGATAGCAATGTGCGCCGGCTGCGATCACACGCCGGCGGACGGGTTCTGTAGGAAATGCCGTCATGAAGATGATCGGAAAGCAGCGGCCCGACGCGACCAGCCGCGCCTGCAGTTCATCTCCGGTCATGGCAGGCATCTGGATGTCGGCGATCATGCATGCCGGATTTAGCGAATCCTGCAGAAAATCGATGCCGGATCCGTAGGTGCGGACGTCATAGCCGAGCGAACGCACCAGGCTTGCAAGGGACGTACGAACGCCTTCGTCGTCATCTACGATTGCAATCACGGGGGCTTCCGGCATCGGCGAACGTCCTCACCGCCGCGATCCGCATGGGACGAGGCGTTCCACGATGCGCAGCCGGCAGCCTGTTATGCACTCCCCGGTGCCCTGCCGAAACTATACTCAGGTTTGGTCCGTATTCCCCCGGGGCCGCGAGACGCCGAGGGCTTCCGCCTTGCGAACGAGATCGGCAAGTGATTTGACCCCCATCTTGCGCATGACGCTTCCACGGTGGATTTTGACCGTGATCTCGCTAAGGCCGATCAGGGCCGCTACCTGCTTGTTCATCAGGCCGGCGGTTACGTAGCCCATCACCTCACGTTCACGCGCCGTCAGAGTCTCGTACTGAGCACGGAGGTCTCCTTTCGCGGCGGCCTCGGAGCGGCGCTGCACATCGCGCTCGAGAGCTGCCGTCACGGCATCGAGCATGTCCTGGTCGCGAAATGGTTTTGAGAGAAAATCGACCGCACCGGCCTTCATGGCCCGAACCGACATCGGAATGTCCCCGTGACCCGTCATGAAGATGATCGGAAAATCGATGCCTTGCCGTGTCAACTGGCCCTGGAGGTCAAGCCCGCTCACACCGGGAAGCCGGATGTCCAGAACGATGCAGCCGGGTCCATCGGGCAGCGGGCCACCGAGCAATTCGGCCGGCGACGCGAACAGACGGGTCTCGAGGCCAACGGATCGAAACAGGCTGTCGAGGGATGCGCGAATGGCAGCGTCATCATCCACGATGACGACAACGGCGCTTGACGAAGATTTGGCCGGAGCATTCCTTTTTTCGATCGGGGGTGTCATGACGAAGCGCGCTCTTGAATAACGGGCAGTGTCAGGCGGAAGGTCGCCCCCGAGCCGGGTGAGCTATCCGCCGTCATTTGGCCGCCGTGAGATTCCACCGTCGTGCGGCAGATCGCAAGTCCCATCCCCATTCCGCCTTGTTTTGTCGTGAAAAACGGCTCGAACAGTCGTGCAAGGTCACCCGGCGAGATTCCGGGACCGGTATCCTTGACCGTTATGGCAAGACTTCCGCCCTCGGCAACGCCGGCGCGCACGGTGACGACACGAGGCCCGCTCTGTTCGGCCATCGCGTGGCCGGCATTGACCATAAGATTGACGAGGACCTGCTGAAGCTGAATCCGGTCGCCGCGAATCGGAGGCAGGTTCGGATCCGTCGCGATCGTAAGGGTGATGCTCTCTTTCGCCAGTTCACGTTCGACCAGCAGCGCTGCTTCCTCGATGATCTCGCCGATCTGCAGCACATCCTGTTGAGCCGGTGTCTTCTTGAGGAAGGTCCTGATGCGGGTCACGATCTCGCTCGCGCGGCGGCCCTCGGCCACCACCCTGCCGATCGCGGCCGCAACCTCCTCCAGATTGGGTACGTCGCGCCGCAGCCATCGCACGCCGGCCTCGCCGCTCGTTACAATCGCCGCCAGGGGCTGGTTCACCTCGTGCGCGATGGAAGCGCTGAGCTCGCCGAGCGTCGCGACGCGCGCGGCGTGAGCAAGCTCCGACTGGGCCGCAAGCAGCGCATCCTGTGCCTGCCTGCGTTCGGTAATGTCGACGACAAAGGCGAGTACATTGCGATCATCCTCGGGCGGAAACGTAATGGTGAACAGCACGGGGACCCTTCGTCCGTCGAGACCGACCAACTCCGTCTCCCCCTCGTAGAAGGGTTCAGCGTGGGCGAAGGCCACCAATGCGCCGAGGAATGTGCGGTCGCTTTCGCTCAGAAGCTTGTCGACGCTCTCGACGAAGGCGGAAGAACTGTCCGCGCCGATCATTTTCTGTAGCGCCGGATTGACGTCGGTGATCCTTGCGAGCGGTCTGGCTTGCCTGACAAACTCGGGATTGCCTGCGAGATAGTCGCGCAGGCCATTGCTATCGACGTTCAGTGACTTCAGCGCCGCTCGAATGCCGGTCCAATCTTCCTCGACCACGCCGATGCGGCTTGCATCGAACATGCGGCGATAGCGCCGTTCGCTCTGCACCAGTGCTGCGTGGGCCGCCACGCGTTCGGTGACGTCGGTATGCGTTTCGAGCACCCCGATCGGCTTTCCGGGATGGTCATGCTGCGCAGCCCATCGGGCCTCGACGGCAAGCTTGGCGCCGGCCTTCGTCCGCTGCTCCACCTTGCCTTCCCATCGGCCGGTATCGATCAGGACGGCTTCAATTGCATCTCGCCGGTCCGGGTAGACGGTCTGCAAAAGCTCGTCAGCGACGCGTCCGACGGCGTCTTCGGCCGGCCACCCGTAGGTTTCCTCAGCGGCCTTGTTCCAGAACGTGATGACGCCGCGCCTGTCCCTGACGAAGATCATGTCATGCGAGAGGTTGAGCAGGCGTGCCTGTGCCGCGAGACGTCTTGTCGCCGCCTGGTTCTGAAGTGCGAGCGCCGTCGTGATGGCGATGGCCGCGAGGCTTACCAGCGCACGCAGGGCAGGCGAGGCGACGGAGTTCAAATCGTGCGACGCGAGATAGGCGGCTATCGTGAGAACGGCACACCCCGCCGCAGCAATGATAATGTCGTCGCGCCGGGCCGTTTTCGCCGCGAGCAGAATGACGACGACATAGAGCACGGCGACGGCACCCTCCAACGGCGTCAGGACGTCGACGAGAAAGACCGCGAAGGCGAGAACAGCCGACCAGAACCGCAACGCGGCGCGGCTCATCGGGAAACCCGTGGCGGAATCATACGTCGTCACCATCAGTAGATATCGTTGTTATTTCCGCCGCCTTGATGCAGCGACTTGATCGTTGCGGCAACATGTCGGCGAGTCTTTTTCGTGCACTCTCGGAAATACATCCTGCGATCGTGGAGGTTAGCCCGGGGCTGTGGCAAATAGGCGCCGCTCGACACCTCTCCGAAGTGTAGGAAACTGCCGCTCAGCGGCAATCGTCCGACAGCGCGTCACCTTACCGCAGGAAGCCGAAGAACGCTTGAGGAGCCCCACGTGGCGGCGCCCGATCATACCAAGGTATGATCGGATCAAACCGACAACCTACCGGCGTAACCGCGCGTAGAATGGAGCACGCGGGCTGGCGGAATACTCTTTCCACACAGCATCCGGTCAACCTACCTGGTTTTCCGGATCTGCAACTGGACAAGGAGTTCCGACCATGTCGCTGCAGATGTCACTGGCGCCACCGGATCAGGTTGTTGACCTCCCGTCGATCGACCTCTCGGGAATCGATCGCCGCCGGTTGAAACGCTCGAAATCCACCGATCGTTTCGCCGAAGATGGCATCACGCTATCCCTCGTGCATCTCGATGTCGCCCTTGCGGTCAAGGCCGAGAGGCGGGGTGCCAAGGATGCTGCCGACGGCGTTCCCTCCTTCAAGGTCTCTGCTAAACGTCTCGCGCAGGGGTCCGGGAATATCGAAGCGGCTCCTGCACAGGACAAATTCGAAGACCCCGTCATTCGGCGCCTTTCCGACGCGCTTGCGGCAACGGAACTCGCGCACGATCCCCACTCCGCCATTTGCGCCGACGCCCTGCGCCTCGCCATCCTGACACGGCAATTCAGCCGGGAGGCCAATCCCGGGCGAACCGGCACCGCATCCGGCGAGGACCATGCCGGCCGCCATGTGAGGTCGCTGCAGAAATGGCGCCTCAAGCGCGTCGTGGAGTATGTCGACGAAAATCTTGGTGGAAAGATCACGCTGCAGGATCTCGCCATAGTGGCCGGACTGAGCCGGATGCATTTCGCCGCGCAGTTCCGCGCGTCGGTGGGCATGCGGCCCCATGAATATCTGCTGAAGCGGCGAATCGAACGTGCCGAGGAATTGCTCAAGCAGGCCGACGTTTCGCTGGTGGATGTGGCTCTGACGGTTGGCTTCCAGACTCAGGCTCATTTCACCACGGTGTTCAGGCGCTTTGCGGGAGATACGCCGTATCAATGGAGAAGCGCGTATCTCGCGCAATCGGCTCCGCTGCCGCCCGCACGCGTGAGCCTGTCATGATTGGTCTTGGCATTCAGGCTTGGGGGCTGCTTCTGATCGGCATTCGGTCAGCATTCGCGCACCACGAGATCATGGAAATGCTTGAGGTTCTCCAAATCCTCGGCAACTCTTTCCGGTTGGCATCTGTCGGCGTTGGCTCGAGTCTCGTATACGCTCGGTTCACATTCAATTTTTGCAGGGCGATTGCCTCGGCCGTACTGTCGTAGCGCGTGCCTGCTCACTGCACGACATCCAGCTTGCAAGGGGCGTCGAAGTGGCGTACTTCTACATCCAAAATTGGATACAATTTAGGATGCCATAGCCTCGTTAGGGCGGCGTGGTGGACCCCTACAGCCTTGTTCGAGCGAGTTATTACGCATGCTTGAGAAATCCAACGGCGCCGCAACGGCCAGCCAAGAGGACATGATCGATAGAATGGGCGATCTGCACGACGTTGCAGCTCCGCCGGTCTCGGCAGACGAAGTAAAGGCACTCGCTCTCGTGCACTACGGGCTCGACGTCAGCGTTCAACCGCTTGGCGGCGAGAGGGATCGTAATTTCCATCTGCGCGCCGTTGACGAGCGCGAGTATGTTCTAAAGGTCATCCACCCTGCAGAAGATCCCGACGTAAGTGATTTTCAGAGCCGAATGCTGCTGCATGTTGAGGACAGAGATCCTCAACTGCCGACGCCGCGCGTTGTCCGCTCCAAAGATGATTGTTATCGGGTGTTATGGCAAAAGGCGGGAGAGTCGTCCCGTTGGGTGCGCTGCCTGACATATCTCGGTGGAACGCCGCTTTACCAGGCGAAGAGGAGCGTCACTCAGCGAAGAAATCTCGGTACATTCCTGGGGCGGCTGGACTCAGCGCTGCAGGATTTCCGTCATGGCGCTGAAAACCATGATCTCATTTGGGATACAAAAAAAGCGCTTCGCATTCGTCACTTGCTCGTCCACGTACCTGAGAGGGAAAAGCGGGCGGCCGCCAATGTCGAACTTGACCGGTTTGCGGAACAGCTTGAGCCGATCGTGCCGCAGATGCGCACGCAGATCATCCATAATGATTTCAATCCTCACAATGTGCTGGTTCAAAAGGCACAAAACGAAGCGATCGCGGGCGTAATCGACTTCGGCGACGCCGTGCGATCTCCCGTCTTGCAAGACCTTGCCGTTGCGGCAGCCTATCACTTCGAAACGGAGGGGCATCCTCTCGAAGGACCAGGCCAGGTGGCCGAGGCCTTTCACGCTGTCCATCCGTTGCTGCCCGAGGAGATCGCCCTGCTGCCGGATTTCATCGGGGCACGTTTCGCACTGGCAATTGCGATCAGCTACTGGCGGGCGGCGAAGCACCCCAGTAACGCTCCCTACATCATGCGAAATCAGGCAGCCGCCTGGTTCGGGCTCAAGCGATTGAATGAAGTGCCTCGCGAGGAGGCAATCGACTGGCTTCAAAACAAACTCGGGATGCGGTGATGCGATGGCAATGATTAACGCATATAACGCGGCGGCAGCGGCGTCCCTGCCGGATCATGAACGCGCAATGATCGGGCGGCGCGAGCGGCTTCTTGGTCCCGCATATCGGCTCTTTTACGAGAAGCCCGTCCATGTCGTGCGCGGGGATGGCGTATGGCTCTACGACCCCGACGGAAACGAGTATCTTGACGTTTACAACAACGTCGCTTGTGTCGGTCACTGCCACCCTCACGTGGTGGCCGCGCTAACCAAACAAGCGTCCGTGCTAAATACGCACACGCGTTACCTCACGGACGGCGTACTGGATTATGCGGAGCGGCTACTTTCGTATTTCCCGCCGGAGCTCTCGCATGTGATGTTCACCTGCACGGGAAGCGAAGCCAACGATCTGGCCTATCAGGTGGCGTCCACTTTTACCGGAGGTACAGGTGTCATCATAACGCAGCTCGCCTACCACGGTAACACTTTCGCGATCTCGCAGATGTCTCCGTCACTCGGCGATGCAATGAAGCTCGGGAATGACGTTCGTACCGTGCCGGCACCGGACGACTATCGATCCGGGGGCAACGATGTCGGAGAAGCACTCGCGGCACACGTTCGTGGGGCGATCGCGGACATGAAGGCAAATGGCATCAAGCCGGCCGCCTTGCTGGTCGATTCGATTTTTTCGAGCGACGGTATATTTCCATATCCGGCGGGATTTCTTGCGCCGGCGGTGACTGAAATCAGGAAAGCCGGCGGCGTGTTTATTGCCGATGAAGTTCAACCCGGGTTTGGGCGTACCGGCGTGATGTGGGGCTTCTCGCGTCACGATGTTGTCCCGGACATCGTGACGATGGGAAAGCCCATGGGCAACGGGCACCCGATCGCCGGCGTAGTCGCGAAGCCGCATATCCTCGGTGCATTTGGGGCAAGGTCGCGATACTTCAACACGTTTGGAGGAAATTCCGTCTCCTGCGCGGCAGGTATGGCTGTTCTGGATGTAATCGAACGGGAAGGGCTCATCGCGAATGCCGATAAGGTCGGGAAGTATCTCACGAACGGGCTGCGCGCACTTGCGCAGCAACATGAACTGATCGGGGATATCAGGGGTGCGGGGCTGTTTGTGGGCGTCGAACTGGTCGAGGATCGCGCGACGCGCCATCCCGCGCCCGCAAAGACTTTGCGTCTGGTGAATGGCCTGCGGGAAAGACGCGTCCTCATCAGCGCATGTGGGCCGTCTGCGAATGTATTGAAGATTCGTCCACCTCTGGCCTTGAAGCACGAACATGTCGATCTCTTTCTTGTTGCTATGGGCGAAGCACTCTCCGAGATCGAGAAAGAGAGATAGTCACGGGATTACCTAGAAGAGGTCTCTCGACCAGAGAAAGTAATCCTGATGATGCCAGTGGTTTTTCAACTCGCATAACCGATGGAAGTTCAGCTTCTGCAGCAAGGCAATGGATTGAACATTGCTTGTCCTGGTATCGCACCAAATCCTTGTTGCTCCTCGGCTTGGGGCTGTCGCGATAAGATGCTGGAGCATGGCTTCGCCTACGCCGCACCTGCGACTCGCCTGATGTACCCCGTACCAATGTATCCAGATGGGTCCGCTCTGAAATTCGGTAATCAGGAACCCGACAATCGTCCGGCCTACAAAGGCCAACTCGACCGAACGAGGATCGTCCGCCAATCGTAGCGCCAATTTTCCCGGTGAGAACTTGAGCATTTCCTCTCTGCATGCGTCGTCGGAATAAATGTCGAGCCTCTGAATGACACTGGCAAAAAGTCCCGACAGCTCGTTCAGATGTTCCGGAAGTGCATGCTGGATTTCAATCGTCCCGCCCATAGATCCTCCCGCTATTGCCAGGCGCTTGTATATTTGAATACAAGATCGTATACAATAATTGCGGCCCCCCTGCGAAATACATTCCACGAGGCGTAAACGAGAGGCATAGATGGAAGCGCGCTCAAATTCTATCGAAGCTCGTGACGTCCAGAACGTCTTGCATCCCTATACCAATGCCGCTGTTCACGAGAACGAGGGCCCGCTCGTGATTTCCCAGGGAGACGGCATCTACGTCGTCGATAATGACGGTAACCGATACATCGAGGGCCTTAGTGGGCTCTTTTGCGCGTCTCTGGGTTTCAGCGAGCCAAGGCTCGTGGCCGCCGCGCTGCAGCAGCTTCAAAGGCTGCCCTTCTATCACTCGTTCGGCGGCAGATCTCACGAGACGGCGATCGAGCTGGCCGAGCGCTTGATTGCACTTGCGCCGGTTCCGATGTCGAAGGTTTTCTTCGCCAATAGCGGCTCGGAAGCAAATGATACGGCCATCAAGATGGTCTGGTATTTTCACAATGCGATCGGCAAGCCCCGAAAAAAGAAGATCATCTCGCGCATGAAGGCCTATCACGGCGTCACAATCGCCTCGGCGAGCCTGACGGGTCTGCGGAACAATCATCGGTCATTCGATCTCCCCATTGATCGGATCATCCATACGGATTGTCCGCATTTTTATCGCTTCGGAGGGCCGGGAGAAACAGAGGAGCAGTTCGCAACGCGCTGCGCGCAGTCTCTTGAGCGTTTGATCGAGAAAGAGGATCCCGAGACGGTGGCGGCATTTTTCGCGGAGCCACTCATGGCGTCTGGAGGCTGTATTGTTCCGCCCCGGACCTATTACGAAAAAATACAGGAGGTTCTGCGGAAATACGACATCCTTCTGATCGCCGATGAAGTCATTTGCGGCTTCGGTCGCACGGGCAATATGTTCGGTTGCGAAAGCTTCGGCATGAAGCCTGACATGATGACGATGGCGAAGCAGCTTTCCGCTTCCTACCAGCCAATCTCGGCGCTGATGATCAACGATAGAATCTACGATGCGATTCGATCCGAAAGCGGGAGGATCGGTACCTTTGGTCACGGCTTCACGTACGGCGGACATCCAGTCGCGACGGCTGTCGCGCTTGAGACACTCAAGATTTATGAGGAGCGGGATATCGTAGGGCACGTCCGCGCGATCTCGCCCGCATTCCAGGCCGGCATGCGGGAATTGGGAGAACATCCGCTCGTCGGAGAAGCCAGGGGAATGGGCCTGATCGCAACGCTGGAGCTGGTCAGGGACCGGTCTACGAAGGCGCCGTTCGACCCAACGCTGGGTGTGGCGGCTTACGCAGGCAAGAGGGCTCAATCACACGGAGTCATTACGCGTGCGCTCGGCGACACGATCAATCTCTGTCCGCCGATGATCATAACGGCCGGGCAAATCGAAGACTTGTTGTCCCGTATCAAGCTGTCGCTGGACGACACTCTCGCGTGGCTGTCGCTCAAGGCAAACTAGCTGACTGACGGGACGTTAGAAGGAAGCATCCGGCCCATCGCGCACGAAACGGGGACCTTATCCATGCGGAATTTTGAATATCCTGGCCGGTCATTGGCTGTTGGCCGTAAAGGAATGGCGGCGACGTCTCACCCGGCCTCGACGCTGGTCGCCGTCGAAATTCTGAAGTCGGGCGGCAATGCGATGGATGCGGCCGTTGCCGCGTGTGCTGTCCAGGGGGTGGTCGAGGCCGCATCCACCGGAATTGGAGGTGACTGCTTTGTGCTTTGGTCCCGTAACGGATCGCGCGACGTGATTGCGTACAATGGATCGGGCAGGACTCCGGCGGCCGCTTCGCTTGAGTGGTATAGGGCTCAGAAAATTACGGAAATCGACCGGCAATCGGCCCATGCCGTCACTGTGCCGGGTGCCGTCGAGGCATGGTGCCGGTTGATAACGGATCACGGCAAGCTTCCGTTATCAGAGGTGCTGGCCCCGGCTGTGGCATATGCGCGTGACGGATATGCGATCACTCCGAGAGTAGCTGTGGATGCGAGGCACCAACAGGAGCTTTTGCGGGCTGATCCAAGCACCCGAAAGACCTTTCTCGTCGATGACCGCGCGCCGGCAGCAGGGCAGAGTCAGCGTCAGCCCGAACTTGCGTCCACACTCGAACTGATCGGTCACGAGGGAGCGGATGCATTCTATCGAGGGAGTGTTGCCGATGACATGGTGGGCTTTCTCCAAAGCCGGGGAGGTCTCCATACGACACAAGACTTTGCCGAGACCGCTGGAGAGTATGTAACTCCGATCAGCGCGGAGTTTCGCGGTCGTACCGTCGTCGAGTGTCCTCCCAATGGCCAGGGCATTATTGCTCTGATGATCCTGAAGATATTGTCTCGCTTCCAGGTAAAGCCGGATCCTCTCCATGTTGACAATCTCCACATCGAAATCGAGGCGACACGTCTCGCTTACGCAGCCAGGGACGCGTTCGTTGCCGACATGGGGGTGTCAGAGGTGCCGGTTGACTATCTGCTGTCCGACCGACTCGCCGATGAACTCGCTTCGCGGATTGACTTATCGAAAGCGATAGAATCGCTACCCGCCTTTTCCTCAGCTGAACATAGCGACACGGTATACATTTCGGTGGTGGACGAGGAGCGGAACGTCGTCAGCTTTATCAATTCGTTGTTTCACCCATACGGAAGCGGACTCAGGGCGCCAAAGAGCGGCGTGCTCTTCCACAGTCGCGGCCAAAGCTTCGTTGTGAAGGAAGGCCATCCTAATTCCATCGGGCCACGAAAACGTCCGATGCACACGATCATTCCCGGAATGGTAGTCGAGGACGGGAAAGTTTCCATGTCGTTTGGTGTCATGGGCGGTCACTATCAGGCTATGGGGCACGCCCACTTGCTGTCCAAGATATTTGACCACGGCCTTGACATGCAGAGCGCCATGGATCTGCCGCGCCTGTTTCCATTGCCTGGCACGGCCAATATCGAGGCGGAAAGTTTGCTGCGCGATACTGTTGGTCCAGAGCTTATGCTTCGGGGTTACCAGATGCAGCCGCCGAAGTGGGCTATCGGTGGCGCGCAGGCCATCTCGATCGATTGGAAGAACGGGACGTTGTTCGGTGCATCGGATCACCGGAAAGACGGCTGCGCACTGGGCTTTTGAGAGCAAGACAGAAATGACCGCCTATCCCAACTCGAAGCGTTTTATCGGCGGCCGCTGGTGCGGCGGGTCCAGAAAAAATATCGCCGTCAGCAGGCCGGCGACAGACGAAGTTATCAGCGAACTGGCTCACGCAGGAGGGCGGGGCCATCCCGAGCCGGCATTCGTTGTCATCGAAGGCTCTGGACGGATGCGCAATAGGCTTGATGTACGGCGTGGTGACCGGGTAAAGGAATTGGGAAGGAATCCAGACCCTTAGAGACTCTCCATGAGCAAGGCGACGACGGCAGGCAAAGAGTCGCGTCAATCGGTGCGGCAGGACACGTATGAGCGTCTCAAAGGCATGATTCTCACGGGCAAGCTGAGGCCTGCCGAACGTCTATCTGAACACCGTCTGGCTGAACGTATCGGGGTGAGCCGCACGCCCCTGCGTGAGGCTTTGATGAAACTTGAAGAAGAAGGACTCGTGGTCGGCCAGAGAAATGTTGGCTACACGGTTGTCGATCTGAATATCGAAGCCGTCCGTGACCTTCTTGTGGTGCGAGAGGCGTTGGACGTTTGTGCGGCGGAATTGGCGTGCAAGACCGCGACTGAAGAGGATTTTGAGCGCATTCGCGAACTGATTGCGGGAATGGTCGAGCTTCGCAAGGGAAAGATATCGCGACCCGTCGATGTCGCCCGGGATCTTGAACTCGGTATCAGGATTCACAAGGTGATTGCCGAGGCTACGCGAAATCTGGCTCTCATCAAAACGACCGAGCAGATCTACCAGCAGCTGCAGCTGGCGCTGTGGCTTGAGGTGTTGTGGGTCGATATCGAAGACACAGGCCTGGACGAGCATCGGGCTATTGCGAAAGCAATCTTTGCGCGCGACGGCGCTGCGGCAGCCAAGGCGGCGCGAAAGCATGTTCAAAGCTCGTTGAAGAACATGAGCAAGCTTCAGGAAGTATATCGGTATCGGAGTGGGCTTTCCGACACCGAAGCTCCGGTTGTGGAGATGGGATCGCGACCAAGGCGAGCGCGGCCGTCGCTCAAGGCAGTTAGATCATCAGCCAAATAGGCAGTCGGCCACGGGCCATGCCGGGCGCGTCGGCTGGTCGGTCATCTTCGACGCAGTTTCTGACTGAATTCGAGATGCGCGAGGCTGTTTCGAAAGCCGGCGCTCGTCGCTTTGCCCATAGTTCTCAATAGTACGCGTCTCAATGTTCATCGGGCAGGTGCCCGGATTGGATGCTGTCGCGGCGGTCTCCGGGATGTCGTCGTTATGCCCCCCGATATCTCGGCTCGCTTCCGGACGAGACTGATCCGAATCCGGAAATTGCGCTGGCGGTATGGCGCGTGCCGACAATTTCATCAGTTGCCTAGTTACTTCGGCAAATATCGGGTTGACAATCTGGTGAAGTCGACATGGTATACAATCCAGCATCCAATGCTGTCTGCCGAGACGGATGGCGTCAGAGTGGAGTGGTCTTAAATGGCGCGACTGTCGAATGAATTGGTCGAGATGCCGCACCGATCGACTGTCGCCGAAGAAAGAGCCATCAGTGTCCATGCCTTATGCAAACGTTTCCGTGTCGCCGACGGCGCTATTACGGCATTGGAAAACGTCACCTTGGACGTGCGTCCCGGGGAATTTGTCGCGATCGTAGGCCCCTCGGGATGTGGAAAGTCGACGCTGCTGAAAATCCTGACTGGGCTGTTGGCGCCCAGCACAGGTGAAATACGGATTGGAGACGTGGCGGTCGAGGGGCCCCGTCGGGATATTGGAACGGTATTTCAATCGCCGCTATTGTTTGCATGGCGCACGGTTCTGGAGAACGTCATGCTTCCGGCAGACGTTCAAAAGCTTGATCGTGCGCAGCACACCGCGCGGGCACTCTCTCTGCTTGAGCTCGTAGGCCTCTCGGACTTCGCGCAGCGGTATCCGAACGAACTTTCGGGCGGTATGCAGCAGAGGGTATCCATAGCCAGAGCCCTTTTGCACGATCCCTCCATCCTGCTCATGGACGAGCCATTCGGCGCATTAGACGCGATGACTCGCGAGCGCATGAATCTCGAACTGCAACGGATCTGGCTCGAGCAAAACAAGAGCATTCTGTTCATCACGCACTCGATCCCAGAGGCGGTGTTTCTTGCCAATCGGGTTGTCGTCATGACGCCGCGACCAGGGCGCGTTGCCGAAGTAATGGAAATCGCTCTGCCGAGTGGGCGCGGCCTTGAGATCATGAATTCACCGGAGTTCGGCGCCTATGTCAGCCGGATTCGCGCGCATTTTGGTTCGTCTGGAGTAATTGACTGATGAAGGACGATAACCCGATCAGGCCCACCGTCGCGAGCCGGTCACTCAGCTTGGCGCTTTTCCTGGCGCTGCTTGGCATATGGGAGCTTACCGTCCGCTATCTCAACGTCCCGGCCTTCATCATCCCCAAGCCGTCCTCCGTCCTGCTGTCACTGTACACCGGGATCAGCAGCGGCCTGTATTTTTGGCACACATTGATCACTCTTACCGAAGTGATTCTAGGGTTTCTGATTGGCGCCGGTGCGGGGTTTTTCATCGGGGTCGGTATCGCGATCAATCGCTACTTCTCCTACTTCGTATATCCCTACGCAATTGTCTTGCAGTCGTTGCCGAAAGTGGCATTGGCCCCATTGATAGTGCTCTGGTTTGGACTCGGGATCACGTCGAAGGTGATAGCTGCCGCCCTGATTTGCTTCTTTGCCGTCATGGTGAACACGGTCGCTGGGCTTCGGTCCGTGGATCAGGAGCGCATCGATTTGATACGAGCGCTGGACGGCTCGGAATTCCAGGTGTTCTGGATGCTGCGTCTTCCGGCGGCCCTTCCTTTCATCATGGCCGGCCTCGAGATCGCATTGACGTTTGCGCTGATTGGCTCTGTTGTTGCTGAGTTTCTCGGTGCTGAAAGTGGCCTCGGGATGCTGATCCAAAGCATGAATTTCTCGATGGATGTGGCTGGATCATTCTCCGTCCTGGTCGTTCTCGCGATTGTTGGACTGTCACTCAATCAGCTCATCGGTCTGGTTCGAAGGAAGCTGATCTATTGGGAGCGTCGACAAGAAGCGAGCGCCGTCGAGCCGCTTGAGAGTGCTGAGTCCATGGATGCCCTGCAGATGCCCTCTCGTGCGATTCCGTAAGTTGAAGGTATCAAATCCTGTTCAACCGAGTTGTTTTCAAGGGAGAGAAAGATGGCTCGCCGAGTGATGCTTTCGATGCTGGCAGGCTGCATGGCGGTATGCTTGCCGGTCGGTCAGGCAAGCGCGCAAAACAAGATCCGCTTCGGCTGGTGCTCGAATACGTACAGCGTTGCGATCGCGCAATTCGCCGTCGCGCAAAAGAAGGGCTGGTTCAAGGACAATAATGTCGACTTTAGCCTGTTCACCTTCGGCGGCTCCATTGACTGCGCGCGCAATATCGCGACTGGCGAACTTGATGTCGCGCTCATCTCACCGGAGCCGTTGGGCATTCTCGCTCTCCAGGGCGTGAAAGAGAAAGTCTTCTACTCGAACTACCGCCGCAGCATTTTTGGCCTGGCTGTAACGGAGGATAGTCCGTTCAAGACCTATGCTGATATGAAGGGGCAGACGATCGGCGTAACGTCAATGTCTTCCGTGGGAGTAACGTTGGCGAGGGCTGTCGCGACGACGGCAGGATTGAATCCGCAAACTGACATACGGATCGTTGTGACCGGCGAGCCCGCGCAAACCGCGGTCTTGATTCGCCGCGGAGACGTAAAGATCCTGAGCCAGTTCGACACCTATTACACCCAGATCGAACGGACCGGCGTGAAGCTCCGACGTATTCAGGATCCAGAGTTGAAGCGATTCCCGAGCAATGCGTTTGTAGCGTTGGACTCAACTATCGAAAAGCGCAGGGCAGACCTGGTGAATTTCGCGCGCGCCGTAGCGATGGGAACTGCTTACTGCATTGAACATCCGCGCGAAGCGATCGAGATGACTTACGAGGTCTATCCCTCGCTTAAGCCATCGAGCGGAGACGTGGAACAGGCAATCGCCAGCGATATGGCCATTTTAAAAGACCGTATCGAGAGCTGGCGTTTGGACAAGCCCGGAGTCGAGCAATGGGGATCGGTCGATGTTGGCGCGTTCCAGGCATATTTTGACTGGCTTCAGAAGTTTGATCTTCTGAAGGGTAAGGTTGACGCAGCGCAATTGACGACCAATGAGCTGATCGCTGAAATAAATAGGTTCGATAAAGGGCTTATAACGGAGAGGTAGACAATGCTTTGGCACTCGTCCTTTTGAACTTCTCTGGTGCGGCGTTTCCTCTCGGGCGTGATCCCGGCCCGGTTGCTTGGGGTGCGGTGGACGGAGAAGCGCCAGTCTCGAACCGGCAGCTGCCATCCAGGGTAAGATCGACATGCAGGAAGCCCAGGCGATGAAGTCGCCGCCCGGGGC
>Ga0207693_10001126_pt1 | contig 24000 bp, 23 predicted proteins | sample LARL81metaG_FD_184347 | JGI IMG/M metagenome (GOLD analysis project Ga0207693, IMG submission 184347) | Corn, switchgrass and miscanthus rhizosphere microbial communities from Kellogg Biological Station, Michigan, USA - LAR L8-1 metaG... | ecosystem: Host-associated > Plants > Roots >... | reverse complement strand
GTCGGGGTCGCCGGCGAGTCGCTGGAGGTGGTCGATCCCGTTGAGGCCCCACTCGCGAGCGGCCTTGAGGACCTCCCACGGAGTCGACTCCTCGGCGTCGTGCTTCGCGGCGACGGGCCGGATCACCTCGGTCGCGAACCTGCGGCAGAGGGCCTGGAACTCCCGTTGCTCGTCGCTCAGTCCGAAGTCCATCTAAACCTCCGTTGGTGGGCCCGTGCACCGGCTCCGCGGCCGCGAACCCTGCCGATAGCTCTGTCGACTGACTGGTCAGTCAACCAATCCCAGTCTACCGGTCGTCCCACCCCGAATGAGCCTGGCGGCGCGTGTGTGAGAAGCCGGTCCTGGCGCCCATCGGGAATGGGCGCGACTGGTTTCGAGCCCGGTCGCGCCGACGCGGTTGGACTACCGTTCCCGGACCGTGTGGATGATCTGGAAGCGCCGGTTGGCGATCGGGGGGGCGGCGCTCGTGGCGCTGTGCGCCATTGGCGTGGGGGTCTACTTCCTCGTCGACGCCCTGAACAATGAGCCGAAGCAGGCTGCGCCGCCGCCCGCGCCCAAGATCGTCGTCCACACGAAGAAGGGACAGCCCAAGGCCGCGCAGGACCTCGGCTTCCCTGAGTTCGCGACCAAGAACACGACGCGCGTCGCCGGCGCCGACCCGGTGGCGAGCGCCGCGGGGGTCGCGCTCGCCGCCTTTCCCTCGACCGGCGGGGTCCCGGGCCCCGACGCGGTCTCACTCGTCGACTCGAGTGACTGGCAGTCCGGGATCGCGGCCGCGAGCCTCACCGCGCAACCGGTCAGCGCGCCGATCCTGCTGTCCACCGGCAACAGCATCCCGAGCCTCACGCAGGACGCGCTAACGGCGCTCGGCCCCGCGGGCTCAGCGGCGACCCAGGGCACCCAGGTCTTCCGTATCGGCGGCGCCGCTTCCCCGTCGGGGGTCGACGTCCAGCACGTGACCGGCAAGGACCCGGCCGCGATCGCGGCCCAGATCGACGCCCTGCGACAGAAGCTCACCGGCGCCAAGCCGGACGACGTCCTGCTGGTCAGCTCCTCCGAGCCCCAGTACTCGATGCCCGCTGCTTCGTGGGCGGCCCGATCCGGCGACCCCGTGCTCTTCGTGAACAAGGACTCGGTGCCGAAGCCCACGATCGAAGCACTCAAGCGGGACAAGGGCGCGAACGTCTACGCCCTGGGGCCGCCCTCGGCGATCTCAGACAAGGCGCTCACGAACGCCGGCAGCGCGACGTCGAACGTGGTGCGGATCGGCGACACGGACCCGGTTGCGAACGCGATCGCCTTCGCGCGCTACTCGAACGGCAGCTTCGGCTGGAACATCACCGATCCCGGGCACGGCCTGGTGATCGCCTCGGACAAGGACCCGATGGACGCCGCGGCCGCGGCCCCTCTCTCCGCGAGCGGCACCTGGGGGCCGCTCCTCATCACCGACGACGCCGCGCAGGTCCCCGAGTCGCTTCGCGGGTTCCTTCTGGACATCAAGCCGGGCTACGTGGACGACCCGACCCGGGCCGTCTACAACCACGTCTGGATCATCGGCGACCAGGCGACGATCTCGGTGGCCTTCCAGGCACAGGTCGACGATCTCGCGGAGGTCGCGCCGGTAAGGTCCGGCACTGGAGCCGGCGTGAAGCCGCCTCCCCAGCCGCCGAGTCAGACCAAGAACGGGAGTTCGAGCCGATGAGAGCGCCGAGGCGATGAGCGAAGCGGAGCGACCCGATCGCCTCACGGAGGGTCGGCGTGTGACCATCGACGACATTCGCGCCCTGGCGGGTCCGTCGACCCCCCACTTCGCTCTCCAGATCCGCAACCGCATCCGCCGCCTGATCGACGGGCTGCCCGAGGGCGATCCGGTACGGGTCGAGGGCGAGCGGCACATCGCGCGCCTCGAGGACCTCGCCCAGCACTCGGGTGACCCGCGAGGCGTCGGCCCGGGAGCCCCGGCCGCCCACTGATGGCCGAGGTCAAGGCTCCGGAGCCCCAGGGGCTCCAGAGAGCGCGGGAGCTGCTCACCACGGAGGCGGCCGCCGAGGCCGACCGCCCCGGAGCGACCGAGCACGGCTACCTGGACCTTCTTCCAGAGGACCTTGAGTCGACCGGCACGACGCAGGACCTGATGACAACGGGCTTCGTGCCCGCGATCTACGAGCGCTACTGGCGGCCCGCCCTTGCGCGCGTCGCGAAGGGCGTCACGGGCCCCGGCATGACCGAGGAGGTGCGCATCGCCAGGCTGCTACTCGGCCTCAGCCCTGGCGACACGGTCCTCGACGTCGCGTGCGGACCGGGCAACTTCTCGCGCGAGTTCGCGAAGGCGGTCGGCGAGGACGGCCTCGTGGTCGGGATCGACGCCTCGCGGACCATGCTCACCCGGGGCGTCGCCGACCTGCGCTCAGCCGGCCTTGCCAATCTCGCGCTGGTCCGCGGCGACGCCAACCGGCTCCCGTTTGGCGACGCGAGCGTTGATGGCGTCTGCTGTTTCGCCGCGCTCCACCTCTTCGCCGACCCGTTCGGCGGGCTGGACGAGATGAGGCGGGTGCTGAAGCACGGCGGTCGCATCGCGCTCATGACTTCCGTTCGTCGCAAGGTCACGCTGCCGCCACTGAAGCCCGTGATGGAGCGGGCCAGCGGCATGCGCGTGTTCGAATCAGACGAGATCGTCCACGCCCTCGCCGAGCGCGGTTTCCTCAACGTCCGCCAGCGGCTCGCCGGGATGGTGCAGTTCGTCGGCGGCAGGCTCGCCGACGAACCCATCACCAGCTGACCAGCGCAGACCTCGTCAGCCCCCCTTCCCCACTAGGGGCCGGCCGCCCCGGTCCCCGGTGTGAAGTTCATCCAGGTCCTGGGGCGAACTCCTCGACGATCCGCTGCTGGTAGGCGGCCAGCTCCTCGGGAGGGATGAAATAGGTCGGCGGCGTCAGGAACACGCCGTCGCCCCGCTCGCCCACCTCCTCGACGCGGGCTCGCACCCTGTCCGCCGGCCCCGCCGCGCAGTACGCGTCGACCATCTCGTCCGGCACCAGGGCCGGCATCCCGGCGAGGTCGCCGGACCGGAACGCGTCGCCGACCTGGACCGCGGCATCGCCGAACCCGTGCATCTCCCAGAGCGGCGCATAGGTTCGGACGGTCGCGTAAAAGCAGATCGTGCGCCGGCAGGCCTCGTATGCCGCCTTCTCGTCGTCGGAGATCGCGCAGCAGACGGTCGGGATAAAGTCGAAGTCCGAGCGCGAGCGCCCCGAGCGCCCAAGCCCGGCCTCGAAGTTGGCAACCAGCACCTCGTCGAGCCAGCGGAGCGAGCACATCGGGTGGCCGATGAGCCCGTCGGCCACGTCGCCGGCCATCCGCGCCATGCCCTCGCGCACGGCCGCGGTGTAGATCGGCACCGTCTCGCGAACGGGCGCGTGCGGGCGGACCCAGCCCTTGATGTCGATGTCGTGGTAGGAGCCCTCGTAGCGGATCGGCCCGCCCGTCGGTGCCTTCTGCATGATCAGCCTGACCGCCTCGATCGTCTCGCGGAGGTGCGGCGCGGGCCGGCCGTAGTCGATGCCGTGCCAGGTCTCGTTCAGGCGCTTCACGCCCGCCCCCAGGCCCAGCCGAAAACGCCCGCCCGACATCTCGTCTATGTCCAGGGCGGTGACCGCGAGGATGAACGGGCTACGGGTGAACGCCCACGCTATCCCGGTCCCCACGCCGACCCGCTCGGTCGCGGCCGCGATCCAGGTCGCCTGGGTCACCGAGCTGCGAAATAGCTCGGGCGTCCACACGCAGTCGATGCCCGTGGCATCGGCCACGCGGGCCTGTTCCGCGAGATCCTGGGCCGTGTCGGCGATTGCCGCGATCGAGATGCGGTCGAGGGCGGAGGTGGCCATCGGCGGCGAGCCTATCCGTCCCCGAACGGGACAGCGTCTCTCCGGAGGTCGACGAGGACGAGGACGAGCCGCCGCATCCGGCAAGGATGGAGGTGGCGATCAGCCCTCGCAGGGCCACGACGAGTCGTGGTCGCATGCTTGATGTCTCCTTCGTTGATTGCATTGCGCCGCCTGTTACCCGAACGGCGAGCCCGGAAAAGCTCGTCTACACGGGAGCGTTGTCGAGCGAGCGCCACAGATAGAGGCACCCGAGCGTGCGATGGGGACGCCATGGCTCGGCGATGCGCTCGAGGTCGTCCGGCCCGGGTAGTTCGTCGAGGCCGTACGCGATCTGAGCGGCGCGGCGGATACCGAGGTCGCCTGTCGACAGGACATCCGGGCGCCCGAGGTGGAAGATCAGGAACATCTCGGCGGTCCACGGCCCGACGCCCTTGACTTCGGTCAGGGCGGCGATCACGTCCTCGTCGTTGAGTTCACCAAGGTCCTCGATCGCGAGCCGCCCGTCGTCGATGCGCTCGGCAAGGTCCAGTAGAAACGCCGCCTTGGCACGGGACAGCCCCGCGCCCCTCAGCGTCTCCGGATCCACCTCAAGCACCTCGGAAGGCGGAGGCAGTCTCCCGCCGAGGGTGTCCAGGAGCCGCTCCCAGATCGAGCGCGCCGCCTTGGTGGACAGCTGCTGGCCGACGATCGCGCGCGCGATCGCCTCGTAGGGGTCGGGTCGGCTGCCGCGCCGGTCGCGCTCGGGGTGGATCGGCCCTCGCTCGTCGATCAGGCCGCGCATCACGTGATCGACCCGGCGCAGGTGCTCGTCGGCCTTCGTCACGCGCGGACTCATCCTCCCAACCTAACGACGGGCGGACGGCGATTCGTGATGCCGCTTAGAGAGTCAGACCCTCTGAATGATGGTGCCGGTGCCGAGGCCGCCGCCGCAGCACATCGTCACCAGGCCCGTCTCCTTGTCCGAGCGCTCGAGCTCGTGCAGGAGGGTGGTGATCAGGCGGGCTCCGGTCGACCCGAGCGGATGCCCGAGCGCGATCGCGCCGCCGTTCACGTTGACCCGGTCCATGTCGGGCTCGAGCTCGCGGCGCCAGGCGGCGACGACCGAGGCGAAGGCCTCGTTGATCTCGATCAGGTCGATGTCGTCGATCTGCATACCGTTGCGCTCGAGGAGCTTCTGAGTCGCCGGGATCGGGCCGGTGAGCATGATCACGGGGTCCACGCCGACCGTCGTCTGGTCGACGATCCTCGCGCGCGGCTTCAGGCCCAGCTCGTCGGCCTTCTCGCGCGTCATCACCAGGACGGCTGCCGCGCCGTCGGAGATCTGGGACGAGTTGCCGGCGGTGATCTTGCCGTCCTCCTTGAAGGCCGGCTTCAGCTGGGAGAGCTTCTCGAGGGACGTGTCGGGGCGGATGCCCTGGTCGGTGACGTAGGTGTCGCCGTTGACGGCAAAGGGAATCGTCTCGCGCTCGAAGCGGCCCTCCTCGGTCGCCTTCGCGGCGAGCTGGTGGGACCGCAGGCCGATCTCGTCGAGCTCCGAGCGTGGGATCTCCCACTTGTCGGCGATCATCTCCGCCGAGATCCCCTGGGGGACGAGCTGGTAGCGCTCCATCAGCTCGGGAGAGAAGGCGAAGCCGTGCTCCTGCTGGACGGACATGCTGTCCGCGAAGGAGATGTGGCCCATGTGCTCGACGCCGCCGCCGATGGCTGCGTCGTGAACGCCGGAGGCGACCAGCGCGGCCGCGAAGTTGACGGCCTGCTGGGCGGAGCCGCACTGGCGGTCGATCGTCGTGGCCGGAGTCTCGATCGGCAACCCGGCCTCGAGCCAGGCGTTGCGCCCGATGTTGAGCCCCTGCTCGCCGAACTGCTGGACGCAGCCGGTGACGACGTCCTCGACCACGGCGGGCTCGATGCCGGCGCGATCGATGACCTCCTTGAAGGACCTCGCGAGCAGCGTGGATGGGTGAACGTCCTTGTAGTAGCCCTTCTCCTCGTGACCCCGGCCGATCGGGGTACGGGCCGCCTCGACGATTACCACCTCGCGGCCTTGGAACTTCCCGTTGCTACCCATCTGCGATCACCCTCCGGTTTAGTTGGTTGGCGATGAAGATACTTGATGAGTTGACTGGCGAGTCAACCAGGGTGAGCCGGCTTTTGTCCCACCGGCTCGCGCGAGGGCGGATGAGCGTAGTCTGGCTGGAAGACCGACCGCTACGCGGTGTTGCGCGACGAAACGTGCCCGTTCGAGGGGCGGCCTGAACTTCGATGTGAACCGGACCGCCCCCGCCGGGTGCGAGACGGGTCACGCAGGAGGCCAAGAAATGTCGGGTAGCACTCCGTCGATGGGGGGCTTGGTGGTAACTCACCATGTTCGGGTGGATCCTTCGCGAAGCATGAAGTCGGTCACGGCGGACGTCCAATCACTGCTGGGCGAGTACGGGGAGGGCTCGCGCCGGAGCTGTGCGCTCTTGGCGAGTGAGCTGATCGCACAGATCGTCGGCAGGGAGCCGAGCTGGGCGGGCGGGCCGGTTGGCCTCACCATTCAGCTGCGCAAGGACGCCATTCGCATGGAGGCGACGGCGCCGACCTCGGCGTCGAGCCATCAGAACGGGGTTGCCCCCGAGCCCCTTGCCGAGTGGGGCGAGTTCCTGCTCGACAAGCTCGCCGATCGCTGGGGCGTCCAGGAGGCCCCGCGCAGGGACATCTGGGCGGAGGTCTACGTCTGAGCGGTCACTGGGAGGGGATGGGCGAGCCGGCGGCGATGAAGAACCAGACCGCCATCGCCACGCCGGCGAGCAGGACCGAGGTGAGGATGACGGCCTCCAGCACCGACGGCCCGTATGGGCTTCCGCGCTCGTCGCTCAAACTCTTCTTCCAGGCCGGCAGGTAGCGCTGGGGGAGGTTGGTGCTCCCGGTGATGCGCACGTAGATGCCGTTCAGGCGGGACAGGATCCACGCCATCGTGCAGATCGAGATGACGATGCCCGCGAACACGACCATGTAGGGGCCGCCCGAGGGCTGCTGGGTGTGGGAGAGCTTGGAGCCGATCCAGATCCACCCGAACGGGATCACGGTCCACATCGAGAACGCCCCCACCACCATCATCGCCACCACCAGCCCGGCCGCAGCCCCGAAGACGGGCCTCATTCTGTGCGCGCGCTCTTCCACTCCACCTCTCAGGGTAGGGCGCCCGAGACGCCGATGGAGGCGTTCTTGCGATGGTCCGGGGCTCCGGCGCCACCTGTGCGTGATAGTAACCGGCCGGGGTGAGCGGCTCAGAGGGATACGAGCGGCCAGGGATCGCCGGCAGCGGCGCGATCGCGTGTGGCATCGCCGCGTGCGCCAGCGCGCTCGGCGAGGTTCGCCTCTGGGCCCGCAGCGACGTCTCGGCCTGGCGGGCGGAGGAGCGAGCCGAAGCGGAGTGCGCCAAGGTCGACGGCGCCACACCCCGCATGATCCGGGTGACGACGAGGATCGATGACCTCGCCGAGTGCGACCTCATCGTCGAGTCGGTGAAGGAGGACCTGGACGTGAAGAGGGAGCTCCTCGGCACCCTCGGCGAGATCGGCGACGCGGACCTCGCCAGCACCACCTCCTCCCTCTCCGTGCGCGAGCTCGGGGAACGCAGCGGGCACGCGGACCGGGTCTTCGGCCTGCACGTCTTCAACCCGGTCCCGCGGATGGAGCTGATCGAGCTCTGCCTGCCGGACGCGATGCGCGACGGTGCCGCCGACCGCGCACGCGCATGGTGCGCCGCGCTCTCCAAGACCCCGGTGGAGGCCCCGGACCAACCCGGCTTTGTCGTCAACCGGCTTCTGTTTCCCTACCTCTTCGACGCCGTGCGCGTCATGGAGAGGACCGGAATGCCCGCTGCCGACGTCGACGCCTGCATGCAACTCGGCGCCGGGCACCCCATGGGCCCACTCCGGCTGCTCGACTTCGTCGGGCTCGACGTGGCCGCCGCCATCGGCCAAAGCCTGTTCGACGACACGGGCGAGGACCGCTACCGGGCGCCGGGGCTGATCGAGGAGCTGATCGGCGAGGGCAAGCTGGGTCGCAAGACGGGCGCTGGGTTCTACAACTACTAGGCCGCTGTGCGCTTGCGCTTCTTGCCGGCGAGGTCCCAGATGACGTCGGCCTCTGAGATCCCCTGACGCCGAGCAATCTCGGCCACGTCGTCCCAGGGGAGATGGGCATCGGGGAGCTCGTCCCATCGGGCGAGGTCCAGCGCTTCCAGCGCTCCACGCAGAGCCGGCCCCAGGTGCTCCTCGGCTCGCAGCACAGCGCGAAGAACCTCGAGTTGCTTATCGGTCAGCTTTACGACCCACATGGCTGCCCCTTCATTAGGTGAGCCGGACGATCGGAAGCTAAAGCCGCCCACGGACGGAAGCGCGGCCACGGATTTCCGCTAATAGCGCCCTATGCGGGGGCTGGAGTCTCGCCCGCGGGCGCGGTATCGGGGGGTCCGGTCCGATTGTGGATGCGGACGGCCACGATCCGGTTCTCGCGCACCGACTCGACCCGGATCTCGTAGCCGTTCGCGATGATCCGATCCCCCCGCTTGGGAAGCCGGCCGAGCTCCGAGAACACGTAGCCGCCGATCGAGTTGAAGGCGTCTGACGACACCGGCAGCCGGATGCCGACGTCCTCGAGGTCGCCAAGCGAGACGTGGCCGCGCACGTACCAGTCCCCGTCGGTGAGCTTGCGGACCGATGCAGCGCGGGGGTCGGTCTCGTCCTCGATCTCGCCGACGACCTCCTCCAGGATGTCCTCGACGGTGACGATCCCGACCGTCCGCCCGTACTCGTCGGAGACCACGGCGATGGAGCTCCGCTGGCGCTGTAGCTCGGCGAGGAGGTCGTCGAGCGGCTTCGTCTCCGGGAAGATCGGGACCTCGCGGATCGCCGGCTCAATGGAGGTGTCCGCCCCGGCGTTCATGTAGAGGCGCACGAGGCTGTTGTTGTGGACGACGCCCCGCACCCGGTCGGGGTTGTCGTCCTCGATCACGATCAGCCGCGTGTGGCCGGACGAGACGCAGCGCTGGAGGGCGTCCTCGACCGACTCGTCCGCGTTGACGGTGACGACGGCCGGGATCGGCGTCATCACCTCGCGTGACTCCTGCTCGTGTAGATGGAAGACCCCGGCCAGGTGACCAGCCTCCTCCGGGTCGATGGTCCCGCCCGTCGCGGACTGGCGGATGATCGCCTTGACGTCCTCCTCGGTGTGCTTCTCCTCAAGTTGATCGGGGTGGACCCCGAGGAGCCTCGCGAGCCCGTTCGAGATCTTCGTCAAGGCGACGGTGAACGGTGCGCTCGATGCGCGGAAGATGGCGAGCGGACCGGAGAGCCTCCGCAGAATGCTCTCCGCCCTGCTGATCGCCAGCATCTTCGGCACCTGCTCCCCGATCGAGATGTGGATCGAGGTGACGAGCACATAAGCGATGACGATCGAGATCGCCACCGCGACGCCGTGGGAGAGGCCGCCGAAGATCGGCTCCAGCAGGTGCGCGATCGCGGGCTCGCCGAGGAAGCCGATCCCGATCGAGGCCATCGTGATCCCGACCTGGCAGGCGGACAGGTACTCGTCCAGGCGGTCGAGCTCGACGAGCGCGGTCTCGACGCCCCGTACGCCCTCGCGCGCCATCGCCTCGAGTCGCGACCTGCGAGCGCGCACGAGCGAGAACTCAGCAGCCACGAAGAGGCCGTTGATGAGCACCAGGACGAGTAGGAGGACGAGTAGGAGAGCGCTCATCGCCCGACCGGTCGCCCCACGGGGCAGCGGTTTGCCCTATGCGGCCGCGTACTCGGAGGTTGGTCGTCGTCGCTCATCGGGCCCGGCGGAGCCTAGGCTACCAAGGGTTTCCCGGCGGAACCCGGGGCCGTCACTAACGGCCGGCACTCCAGGTCAGCTGGCCGGTGGAGCAGTTCGTGTGGCCTGGTAGGTGGCGCCGGACGCGAACGCCGGCAGGGCGGGTGCGGCCGCCGCCACGACTACGCCCGGGGCAAGGTATCTGCCCTGCTTCCGGCTCCTCATGCGATTTGCCTCCTCAATCCTTCGCCGCCGGCCGATGGGCGGCACGCGATAGCTCTCTCGTCGGCCGATCGGGCGAGGAAGTTGAGCACTAGTGTCTGGTGGCATGTCCGGGGACCAGCAGGAGGCGCCGTACCTCGACGCGATCGTCGCCTATGCCGAGCGCGATCCCGGGCGCTTTCACGTCCCCGGCCACAAGGGCGGCGAGGGAGCGGATCCGGAGCTCGTTGCCGCCCTGGGCGAGCCTGCGTTCAAGTACGACATTCCGGCCGGGATCGAGGGCGTCGACATCGGCCCCGACTCCCCCTTCCAGCAGGCCCAGCGCCTCGCGGCCGAGGCGTGGGGCGCGAAGCGCAGCTGGTTCCTGATCAGCGGCGCATCGCAGGGAAACCACGCCGCATGCCTCGCGCTCCGGCACGCGGGCCGCGGGGTTCTGGCGCAGCGCAACATTCACTCGAGCACCGTGGACGGGATCGTGCTGGCCGGCCTCGAGCCGGCCTTCGTCGCGCCGGAGCTCGACTCCGAGCTCGGCATCGCGCACTGCCTGACGCCGGAGTCCTTGGCGGGGGCGCTCGACGAGCGCCCCGGCGTGGTCGCAGCCCTCACGGTGTCGCCGACCTACTTCGGAGCGGTTGCGGACGTGCGCGGGCTGGCGGAGGTGGCGCACTCGCACGGCGTGCCGCTGGTTGTCGACGAGGCCTGGGGGGCGCACCTGCGCTTCTCGCCGGAGCTGCCGGAGAGCGCCCTCGAATGCGGGGCCGACCTGGTGCTCTCCTCGGTGCACAAGCTGTTCGGCAGCCTCACCCAGTCCGCGATCCTGCACCTGGGCCGGGACGAGTACATCGACCCCGACGTGATCGATCGCTGCGTGACCCTGACCGAGTCGACGAGCCCGAGCGCCCTGCTCACCGCGTCGCTCGACGCCGCCCGCCGGCAGGCGGCGGTTAGCGGGGCGGAGCTCCTCCACGAAACCATTGCGGGGGTGAAGCGCGCCCGGGAGGACATCCGCCGGATTCCCGGGCTCGAGGTCCTCGACGAGCGCCTCATCGGGCGCCCCGGAGTCCACGCGTGGGACCCGCTGCGGCTCGCGGTGGACGTGCGCGGAACGCGGAGCACCGGGACGCGCATCGGGACCCTGATGCGCGAGCAGGACGACGTCAACCTGGAGCTCGTGTCCGAGAACGTCATCGTCGCCGTCTTCGGGATCGGCGAGGACGTCACGCGCAGCGCCTCGCGGCTGGTCGATGGTCTTCGCCATGCGGTCGAGACCCTCGGCAGCGAGGAGGAGCCGCATTCCGCGCCCCTCACCCCCCCGCCGCCCTGGGGTGCGCTCGAGATGCCCCCGAGGCAGGCGTTCCTCGGGGAGCAGGAGGTCGTCCCCTTCGCCGACGCCGTCGGGCGGATCGCAGCCGAGTCGCTCGCCGCCTATCCCCCCGGCATCCCGAACGTCCTGCCGGGAGAGCGGCTTACCCGGGAGACGGTGGACTACATCAACGAGGTCGTCGAGCACGGGGGCTGGGTGCGCGGCGCGGTCGACCGCTCGCTGAAGACGATGCGGGTGGCGGTGGAGTGAACGCGGTGCCAGAGCAGGTCGGAGCAGATTTCCCAGGAAGTGTCCAGGTTGGCGCCGCGAGATGCTGGTGTCGGTGGTGATTCAGTGAGCTCCCGGTGGGGAGTCGATTCCGAGTACGGGCGGCTCACCGACGTCCTCGTCTGTCCGCCGGAGAACTACCGCTGGCATGCGACCAGCGTGATCTCCCGGGGCACGCTCGAGCGGGGCCACCGCTTCGATCCCGATGCCGCTCGCGCCCAGCATGCCGAGCTCGTCTCGGCGTACGAGCAGGCAGGGGTGACGGCCCACCTGCTCGAGCCCGACCCGGCGCTCCCGTACCAGGTGTTCGCCCGCGACTCGAGCGTCATGACCCCGTGGGGCGCGTACGTCACCCAGCCCAAGCAGTGGTGGCGGCGCGGGGAGTACGCGCCGGTGATTCGCTTCTACACCGGGCGTGACATCCCGATCTGGCGGATGGCCACGGCCGGCGCGATCGAGGGCGGCGACGTGATGATCGTCGAGCCCGGCAGCGTCGTGATCGGCAACGGCGAGGAGCGCACGGAACACGCGGCGGCCCATCAGCTGGCCGACTGGTTCCGGGCCGAGGGATGGGAGGCGCGGGTCGAGCCCATCCCCGGCGTCTTCGTTCACATCGACGTTCTGATGGCCGTGCTGGCGCCGAAGCTCGCCGCCGTCTGCGTCGAGCTGGTCTCGACCGGCCTCGTCGCGTGGCTGCGGGACAAGGGCTTCGAGATCCTCGAGGTGCCGGGCGATGAGGCCTTCAAGCTCGGGGTTAACGCGATCTCGCTGGGCGACGACCGCGTTCTGACGGGAGCCGGGGCGCGATCGCTGAACGACCAGATGAAGGCGCATGGGCTCGAGCTCTCCACCCCCGACCTGGATATGTTCACCCTGGGCGGTGGCGGCGCCCATTGCCTGGGCCAGGCGCTCCACCGCGAGGCGATGGGCGCCGAGTGACGAACGGGCCGGCCATCGACGCCGGCCGGGTGGTCGCGGACCTGCGCGAGCTCCACGCGCTCACCGGAACCGACGCCGGCGCCCAGCGCGTCTGCTGGACGGAGACGTGGCGGCATGCGCAGGCGCTGCTGGCCGAGCGCCTCGGCGAGCTGGGCCTCGAGCCCGACCGGGATGAAGCCGGGAACGTCTGGGCTTATCTCGAGGGCGACGCGGAGCCGGCGCTCGCAGTCGGCTCGCACGTCGACTCGGTCCCGGACGGCGGCTGGCTTGACGGGGCGCTCGGCGTGATGGCCGCGCTCGGGGTCGTGCGGGCATGGGCGGATAGTGGAGAGCGGCCACCTCGCACACTGGCCTTCGTGGACTGGGCTGACGAGGAGGGCGCGCGCTTCGGTCGCAGCCTCTTCGGGAGCTCGGCGTTCTCGGGAACGCTGGTGCCGGACGAGGCGCGGGAGCTCCGCGATTTCGAGGGAGTCTCGATCGTCGACGCCCTCGCCGAGAACGGCGTGGAGCTCGACCGAGTCCTCGAAGCCGGCTCGCGTCGGAGCCGGCTCGGCGCCTACCTCGAGCTCCACATCGAGCAGGGTCCGGTGCTGGAGGCCGAGGGCCTGCGATCAGCCGCAGTGAACGGCTGCGCCGGAATCGAGCGCCACCGCTTCCGCTTCAGCGGCCAGGCATCGCACGCGGGGACGACTCCCATGGATCGCCGTCGCGACGCCGGGCTCGCGGCGGCCGATGCCGCCCTGCGCATCGAGCGGGTCGGGCGGAGCCACGGCGGCGTGGCGACCACTGGCGCCCTGGCGCTGCGGCCGGGGATCGCCACCGCGGTCGCCGGCGAGGCAGAGCTGTTGGTGGACCTCAGGCATCCCGACGCCGGCGAGCTGGCGTCGATGCTGGAGGACGCGTGGGGCTCGGGAGAGGAGGCGGCCGCCGAACGCGGATGCGAGTTCTCCTCCGAGCACGTCTGGTCGATCGAGCCGATCCCGTTCGACCCCGCTCTGGTGGACCAGGCGCTCGCAGCGAGCCGCGAAACCACCGGGTCCGAACGTGTGCTGACGAGCGGCGCGCTTCACGACGCTGCGGAGGCGGCGCGCGTGATTCCCACCGCAATGCTGTTCTGCCCCTCGATCGCCGGCCTCAGCCACGCGAAGGAGGAGGACACGAACGGGGCGGACCTGATCGCCGCGATCGAGGCGTTCGGCCTCCTGGCGAACCGCGTGCTCGCCTCGGATCTCTCCTAGGCGCGGGCGAACTGGCCGTGGAACCCGAACGGGATGTGGTGCGGGACGTCAGCCCTCGCCACCTCGTCGAGCGATGCCGCGTCGAGCACCAGCAGGAACGAGGTGCCGGTGCGGCCGTCGAAGACAACTGAGAGCAGGACGCCCGCGTCCTCGTCCCGCGCGTCCGGCTCCGCCACGAAGACGGGCTCGCCCGGATAGCAGCCCTCCTCGTGCCACACGGAGCCCTGGCGACGCGTGACGTCGGCCTTCACGATCCGGTCGAGCCAGCTGTTGTCAGCGCTGCCGACGCCCCAGGCGTAGCGGTACGGCCGCTCGTTGCAGCGGCCGTAGTTGATGCGCGGAAGCTCCATCTGCTCGGAGATCAGGCGCTCCGTGGCGACCGTGCCCTTCCCGGTGGAGAGCGTAAACCGCTCGAGATGCGGCTCCGCGAGGGGCTTGCCCTCGCGCAGGCGCTCGAGGTAGAGGTCCTCCACGATCTCGGCGTCGTCAAACGTGCAGATGTCGACCACGACGTCATCCCCGTCCTCGTAGGCGTTGACGTGGTGGAAGCCGAAGCGCGCATCGGTCTCGAACGGGCCTGTGCTCTCTCCCGTGGTGCGGTCAAAGAGCTGGAAACGCGTGCCGAGCTCGGGCCGCCAGCGGTAGTTCTCGATGTAGGGGCGGCCGCTGAACGCGAGCGACGGCGGGTTCACGACGTACGGGAACTCGGCGAGCACGAGCCAGCGCTCGGTCAACCCGAACGAGTGCATGTAGGAGGGGCGCGAGACGGGCTTGGTCGCGATCACACGCGGCTTCGACGCGTTGGGCGGGAGCAGGAAGAAGCGGTAGGTCGAGCGGGGGCCTAGCTTGGCCGCATAGTTGAGCATCCCCTTCGTGGCCCGGTCAATATGCGGGTGGGCGGTCGTCAGCTGGCCCGGCACGTTGTAGGCGACTCCGGCCGCGCCGAGGGTGTCGGCGTCGAACTCCACGGGGATTGGCGTCTCGGTCATCGCGATGAAGCGCTCCCCGAGCTGCACGAGGTTGACGTTGGCGTTGTCGGTCAGCTTCGGCGAGAACATCGCCGTCACGCGCTGGTACAGGGACCGGCACGGATCGGTCGCAAACTCGGAGTAGGTGATCCGGCCCGTGTCCCGCGCCGCGCGGTACGCCTTGGTCTCGAGGAACCGGTTCGCATACGACACCTGGCCGTCCTCGAGCGAGAAGCGGTGGAGCATCGCGAGGCCGTCGAACCAGTGGTTCATCGTGCGGTCGCCGACCTCCCACTTCGCCGGGCCGGTCCGGATCAGCGATCCCTCGAGCCATGACGGCAGCGCGCCGGTCACCGGTAGGCCCTCGATGTGCGTCTCCTCGGAGAGGGAGTCGAAGCCGTGCCGGGGGCTGACGCGAGTGGATGTCTCGGCGACGCTGGTCATAGTTCCTCCTGTATCGTTCGGATCGAACCGTTCGAAGCGCACTGTATCATGCCGCGCGTGCCCGCGCCACGCCTTACGGACACCTCCTACGCCGTCCTGGGCCTGCTCGATCAATGCGGGTCGGCGACGCCCTACCAGCTGAAGCAGATCGCGCAGGTGAGCATCTTCCATTTCTGGGCCATCCCCCACACGCAGATCTACACCGAGTGCGGGCGCCTCGCCGAGGCGGGGTTGCTCAACGAGAAGCGCGAGGAGAGCGGCCGTCGTCGTCGCGTCTACAGCCTGTCGGCGGCCGGGCGCAAGGAACTCCAAGCGTGGCTCGACGACCCGGACGCGGACATGTACGAGCTTCGCGACCCGGGGCTCCTGAAGCTCTTCTGCGGGGCTGACCCCGGGGCGCTGGCCTTGAGGCAGCTCGAGCGCCATGAAACCCGCCTCGCCGAGTACGAGGAATTGCTCAGGCAGGACGGCATGCCCGACGGCGTGCGCCTGGCGCTCGAGGGCGGCGTAGGCCATCAGCGCGAGTACGTGCGCTTCTGGACTCGCCTAGCCGGCTGAGCGGACCTGGCCTCCGACCAGCGTCTCGGCGATGAGCGGTACCCCGGGGCGGTAGACGAGATCGGCGTAGGTGGATGCTTCGAGGACCACCGCGTCCGCCGGCGCGCCCGGGCTCAGGCGCCCCAGGTCATCGCGACCGAGCGCCCGGGCGCCGCCCAGGGTCGCGGCGGCCAGGGCCTCCTCGACGGTCATCCGCAGGTCGCGGACCGCCAGCGCGATGCAGAAGCTCATCGAGGTCGTGTTGCTCGAGCCCGGGTTCGTATTGGTCGCGATCGCCACCGAGACGCCCGCGTCGATCGCCCGCCGGGCGTCGGGGTAGGGCTCGCGGGTCGAGAAGTCAGTGGCCGGGAGGAAGGTCGCCACCGTGTCGCTACCTGCGAGCGCCTCGATATCCCCGTCGTCGAGATACGTGCAGTGGTCCACAGACGCGGCCCCGAGCTCTACCGCGAGCCGCGCGCCGGGGCCCGGGCCGAGCTGGTTGCCGTGGACCCGCATTCCGAGCCCAGCGTCGCGGCCCGCCTCGAGCACCGCGCGGGACTGGTCGGCGTCGAACGCCCCGCGCTCGCAGAAGACGTCGATCCAACGCACGTGGCGGACGCACGCCGCGAGCATCTCGCCGCAGACGAGCTCGACGTAGTCGTCGACCCGGCCCTCGTATTCCGGCGGCACGACGTGGGCGCCGAGGAACGTGGCGTCGTCCGTGAACTCGGCGGCGATCTCGCACAGTCGCTTCTCGTTCGGGGTGTCGAGCCCGTACCCGGACTTCATCTCGAGATGGGTGATGCCGGCGCGCATCGCCTCCGCCTGCCGGCGGGCGGTAAGCTCGCGCAGCTCGTCGTTGCTGGCGCGGCGAGTCGCCTCCGTCGTCACTCGGATCCCGCCGGCCTCGTAGGGCCTGCCCGCCATGCGGGCGGCGAACTCATCCGCGCGATCGCCCGCGAACACCAGATGGGTGTGACTGTCGACGAAGCCGGGGATGACGCAGCGCCCGCCCGCGTCGAACCGCTCGTCGCCGTCCGCGCCCGCGCGCTCGACGGCGACGACCTCGTCATCCTCGATCACCAGGGCGGCGTCGCGCAGGACCCCCAGCTGCCCCTCGCCCAGCTCGGGGGCGTTCGTCACCAGGAGGCCGATGTCGTCGACGACGAGGGCGCTCACGCCCAGACCTCCCGGATCGCCCGCTCGAGCTCGGCCGGCACGTCGAGGTCGACGTGCCGTCCATTCCTCACGATCTCCCGGCCACCGGCGATCACCCCGGTGACGTCGGCGGCGGTCGCCGCGAAGACGAGCGAGCCGACGGCGCTCCGCGCATCCGCCCCGGCCAGGCGCGGGGTGTCGAGGGCGACGGTGACGAGGTCGGCCACCGCCCCGGACTCGATCCGCCCGGCCTCGGGCCAACCAAGGCACCGGTGACCAGCGCCGGTCGCCGCCTCGAGCAGCGCGCTCGCTGGGTTGCGGCCGCGCTCCCCGGTATCAAGCCGCTCGTCGAGCTCAACCGCCCGGGCCTCCTCGAAAAGATCGATGACGGCGTGGGAGTCGGAACCGAGGGCGAGGGCGATGCCACCGTCGCGCATGCCCTCTGCGCCGCCGATCCCATCGGCGAGATCGCGCTCCGTCGTGGGACACAGGCAGCAGGTGGACCTGCCGGCACCCAGGATCTCGAGGTCCGGGGCGTCGAGATGTGTTCCGTGCACGGCCACAAACCGCTCCGTGATCGCGTTCGCCCAGCCGAGCAGCGCGGTAGGCGTGGAGCCGAACGCCTCAACGCACGCCGCGTTCTCCGCCGGCTGCTCGGAGACGTGCGCGTGCAGTGGGCACGCCCGCTGGTTCGCCCACTCGGCCACCGCCATGGCCGATTCGGGATCGACCGCCCGGAGGCTGTGGATCGCCGCGCCGATCCTGGTGCCGGCGTCCCCATCGAGCTCGCCCACCCGCGCTGCCCAGCGGTCGGCATCGCCGTCGCCGAAGCGGCGCTGGGCCCCGGCCAGCTCCTCCCCGATGCCGCCGTGCAGGTAGCAGGCGTCCAGCAGGGTGATCCGGACCCCGGCCTCGCGCGCAGCCTGGATCACCGCCCGGCCCATGGCGTTCGGGTCGTCGTACGACGTTCCGTCAGCACGGTGGTGGAGGTAGTGGAACTCACCGACGCACGTGATTCCGGCCAGCGCCATCTCGCCGTAGGTCGCGCGGGCCAGCGGGAGATACAGATCCGGTTCGAGCCGTGACGCCAACTCGTACATCGCCTCCCGCCAGCTCCAGAAGTCCCCGCGGCCCGAGTGCGTCCGGCCGCGCTGCGCGCGCTGGAACGCATGCGAGTGGGCGTTCGCGAGACCGGGGATCGTGAGGCCGTCGAGTCGGGTCGCGTGGCGTGGCGGGCCGACGACTCCGGTGGCCACGTTCGCGATCCGCGCGCCGTCGACCTCGACCGTCACCCCCTCGGCGACGGACTCGCCGCTGAGCCAGGCCATCTCGCACCAGTAGGCCGTGGAGCTCAAGAGCCGTACCGATCGACGATGGCCCGAGCGCGGTCCTCGAACTCCGCGCGCTGGTGGCGCTCGTAGTGCTCCCAGGTCGAGAGCGTCCTCGAGTCGGCGCGATCCACGAACAGCACGCCGTCGAGGTGATCGACCTCGTGCTGAAACGTCCCGGCGGTCAAACCGCTTCGAACCTCATCGTGCTCGTCACCCTCGCGGTCGAGGTAGTGGACTCGAATCGTCGCGCGACGCTCCAGGTACCCCCGCAGATCGGGGACCGACAGGCAGCCCTCGTTGACCTCGAACGTCTCGTCGTCGACCGGCTCGATCACCGGATTGACCATGACCGTCAGCGGGATCGGCGGCTTGTACGGGTACCGCGGGTTCGTGCCCTCCACCTCCGCGACCGCAACGCGAAGCGTCTCGCCCACCTGGTTGGCGGCGAGCCCGGCGCCGTTCGCGGCCCGCCTCGTCTCGATCAGGTCGTCGATGAGACCCTGCACCTTCGGCGATCGCAGCTCCTTGGGCGTGACCTCACGCGCGCGCTCGCGCAGGACCGGGTCTCCAATAGTCACGATCTCGCGGACTGCCACGGCGCCGACGCTACCGCCTGAGCGGGCGAACGGCCGCTAACGCTTGGCGCCGAACTCGTACGCGCCGATGTCGGGCTTGCCGTCGCGCTTGAACCCGCGCTGATCGCGCTTGGGCGAGCTCTTCTTGGATGCGTGGTCAATGGCCGGGCTCCGCCGCTTCAGTGCCATCGTCTCCGTTGGGGCGCCATTCTCGGCCAGGTCGCGCAGCTTCGGGTTCTTGCTCACACGATCGCCCCTGCCGTCGAAGCCACATCGACCCTAATGGGTCAACGGTCGGCGGCCTGCTCGCGCATCGGGATCCGCACGCCGCGGCGGGATGCAACGGCGACGGCCCGGTCGTATCCCGCGTCGGCATGGCGCATGACGCCCGTCCCCGGGTCGGCCGTGAGCACGCGCTCGAGCTTCTGGTCCGCGAGCTCCGTGCCATCGGCGACGCAGACCATGCCTGCGTGGATCGAGCGGCCGATCCCCACCCCGCCTCCGTGGTGGATGCTCACCCAGGATGCACCGGAGGCCGTGTTGACAAGGGCGTTCAGCAGCGGCCAGTCGGCGATCGCGTCGGAGCCGTCCTCCATTCGCTCGGTCTCGCGGTACGGGGACGCCACCGATCCCGAGTCCAGGTGGTCGCGGCCGATCACGATCGGGCCCTTCAGCTCTCCGGAGCGAACCATCTCGTTGAAGCGCAGGCCGAGGCGCTGGCGCTCCCCGTAGCCGGCCCAGCAGATCCGAGCCGGCAGGCCCTGGAACGCGATCCGCTCGCCGGCAAGCCGGATCCACCGAGCGAGCGCCGGGTCGTCGGGGATCTCCTCGACCACCGCCTGGTCGGTGGCGGCGATGTCCGCGGGGTCCCCGGAGAGCGCGACCCATCGGAACGGCCCCTTGCCCTCGCAGAAGAGCGGGCGGATATACGCGGGAACGAACCCCGGATAGGCGAAGGCGCGCTCGAAGCCGCCGAGCTCGGCCTCGGCACGGAGGCTGTTGCCGTAGTCGAAGACCTCGGCGCCGTCGTCGAGAAAGCCGACCATCGCCGCGCAGTGGGCGGCGCAGGCGGCGCGCGCCCGGCGAACGTACTCGTCGGGGTCGGACTCGCGGAGCTCGTTCGCCCGCTCGAGGCTCATGAGGTTCGGGACGTAGCCGTTGAGCGGGTCGTGGGCGCTCGTCTGGTCGGTGACGATGTCGGCCTCGAAGCCGAGGCGCCGAAGCTCGGGCAGAACGTCGGCGGCGTTGGCGCAGAGCCCGACGCTCAACGGCCGCCGCTCGTCCTTTGCCGCCTGAGTGCGGCTCATCGCCTGCTCGAGGTCGTCGGCGCGCTCGTCGAGGTACCGGGTGTCGAGCCGGCGCTGAATCCGCTCCGGGTCCACCTCGATGCACAGCGCGGCGCCTCCGTTCATTGTGATCGCGAGCGGTTGTGCGCCTCCCATCCCGCCAAGCCCGGCCGTTACGGTCACCGTCCCCGCCAACGTGCCCTCGAAGCGCCGACGCGCGATCTCCGCGAAGCACTCGTAGGTCCCCTGCAGGATCCCCTGGCTGCCGATGTAGATCCAGGAGCCGGCGGTCATCTGGCCGTACATCGTCAGCCCGAGGTCCTCCAGCCGGCGGAACTCGTCCCAGTTCGCCCAGTCCGGGACCAGGTTGGAGTTGGCGATGAGGACCCGCGGCGCCCACTCGTGGGTGCGGAACACGCCGACCGGCTTGCCCGACTGGACCAGCATGGTCTCGTCGTCGCCCAGCGACTGAAGCGTGCGGACGATGGCGTCGAACGCGTCCCAGGACCGCGCCGCGCGGCCCGTTCCCCCGTAGACCACGAGGTCGTCCGGCCGCTCCGCGACCTCCGGGTCGAGGTTGTTCATCAGCATGCGCATCGCCGCCTCCTGTTGCCAGCCACGGCAGGAGAGCTCATCTCCCCGGGGCGCGTGGACGGGTCGCGGCCCGCTCACAGAATCACCCACGACACCAGCCTGTCGCAGCGCCTATGTGGACAGGCCTGGTTATCGCCCCAGCGCTCCTGGTAGGGCACCGCGCTCACAACAGCGCTCCCGCATCAGCTTCCACGGCCGCGAGGACCGCACCCGATTGGACGAGGCGCTTCGCCGCCTCGAGCTCCGGCGAGAGCCAGCGGTCCGTCCCGAACCCCGGCACGTCCTCGCGGACGCAGGCCAGGGCCGCCGCGGTGGGCGCCGCCGGCTCGAGCGGCCGGCGCAGCTCCAGGCCGCGCGCCGCGGCCACGAGCTCGATCCCGAGGATCCCCGCGAGGTTGTCCAGCGAGGCGCGCAGCTTTCGGGCGGCTCCCCAGCCCATCGAGACGTGGTCCTCCTGCATGGCGCTGGTGGGCATGGAATCGACGCTGGCGGGCGCCGCCAGGCGGCGGTTCTCCGCGACCATGGCGGCCTGGGTGTACTGGGCGATCATGAGCCCGGAGCCGACCCCGGGATCCGCCGCGAGGAACGGCGGCAACCCGTGTGAGCGCGACGCGTCCAGAAGCCGGTCGGTCCTGCGCTCGGCGATGGCGCCGACTTCGGCCGCGGCGATCGCGAGGAAGTCGCACGCGAACGCGACCGGAGCGCCGTGGAAGTTGCCACACGACTCCACCCGGCCGTCGGGCATGATCATCGGGTTGTCGATCGCGGCGGCGAGCTCCGCGTGGGCGGCCCGTCGCGCGTCCCCAAGCGCATCGCGAGCGGCGCCGTTCACCTGTGGCGCGCAGCGCAGCGAGTAGGCGTCCTGGACCCGGGGGTCGTCGTGGCGATGCGATGCCACGATCGCCGACCCGGCCATCAGCCGGTACATGTTGGCGGCGCTCGACGCCTGGCCCGGTTGGGGCCGAAGCGCGATCAGGTCAGGCGCGAAGGCACGGTCCGTCCCCATGAGCGCCTCGACGGACATCGCCGCCGTCAGGTCCGCGACCTGGAGCAGGCGCTCCAGGTCCGCGATCGCGAGCGCGAGCAGCCCAAGGATCCCGTCGGTGCCATTGATGAGCGCGAGGCCCTCCTTGGCCCGCAGCGTCACGGGCTGGAGGCCGGCCGTCTGCAGCGCCGCGGCGGCCGGGCCGCGTCCGCCATCCGGCTCGAGCACCTCGCCCTCGCCCATCATCGCCAGCGCGCAGTGCGCCAGCGGGGCCAGGTCGCCGCTGGCCCCCAGCGAGCCATGCTCGGGCACGACCGGGGTGATGCCGGCGTTGAGGAGCGCCACGATCGCACCGGCGACTTCGGGACGCACGCCCGAGTAGCCGAAGGCGAGCGAGCGGGCTCTCAGGACCATCATGGCCCGCACGACCTCCCGCTCGACGGGAGGGCCCACGCCGGCGGCGTGCGAGCGGATCAGGGATCGCTGCAGGTCGACTCGGCGGTCCGCGGGAATCGGAGTCGTCGCGAGTGAGCCGAAGCCCGTCGACACTCCGTACGCGGGCTCGTCGGAGTCGGCGAGTCCCTCAACGATTGCAGCGCTTGCCGCCATCGCGTCCATCGCCGCTTCCGTGAGCGTGACCTCGGCGTCCTCCCGGGCGACGGCGACGACGTCATGCACGCCGAGCCCGCGATTGGCGATCTCCACCATCGGCGTCTATTACATACCCCGAGCCCCACACGGCGTCGGGTCGGGTCAGGGCATGGAGAGCGAGCGCATCGCAGCCGGAGCCTCAGCCACGAACCTGTTCATCGGTGTGGCGGCGCGACTCAATAGCCTGCGTTGCTCTGAGCGCCTACGACGACATCGCCGGGCTGCCGGTCAAGGTCGAGTCCTACGAGCTCGAGAACAACGATCGCGAGTACTCGCCGGAGTTCACGCGCGGCTCGACGATCATCCACCTCAAGGGCGCCGGCGAGGAGGGGATCGGCGAGGACGTCGTTTACGACGTGCTCGACCACATCGCCCACCGCGACGGGGGGCCTGTGCACGACCTGTCCGGCCCCTCGACGCTCGGCGAGCTTTGCGCGCTCTTCGGCGCGCTCGACCTGTTCCCCGGGGCTGCCCCGGTCCGGGAGACCTCGCGCCACTACCGGCGTTGGGCTTTCGAGAGCGCCGCGCTCGACCTGGCCCTTCGGCAGGCCGGCGTGCCGCTGTGGAAGGTGGTCGACCGGGAGCTCTCGCCCCTCTACTTCGTGTGTTCGACCCGCCTCACGACGTTCGGGGAGGAGGGCGGCTCCACCCCCGATCCCGTCGTCCGCCGCCTGGAGAGATACCCGACGCTCCGGTTCAAGCTCGACCCCGAGAACGACTGGGATGAGGATCTGATCGGAGAGCTTTCGGAGATCGCGAACGTGGACATCCTCGACCTCAAGGGCCTTTACCGCGGCACCCCGGTCGACGTCGAGACCGACCCCGTGCTCTACCGCAATGTCTCGTCGGCGTTCCCCGACGCCTACCTCGAGGATCCGGACATAAACGACGAGACCCGGCCCGTGCTCGACATGGACCGGGTGACGTGGGATGCCCCCCTCGAGTCGCTTGCCGACGTAGAGCGGCTCGAGCACAAGCCGCCCGCGATCAACTCCAAGCCGTCGCGCTTCGGATCACTAGAGGAGCTCATGTCGGTCTACGAGTACTGCGATCGCGAGGAAATCGCCGTCTACGGCGGGGGCCAAGGCGAGCTCGGCGTGGGGAGACAGCAGATCCAGTACCTCGCCTCCCTCTTCCATCCCGAGACGCCGAACGACGTCGCGCCCTCGGGCTACAACGACCCGAGCGTCCCGGACGGCCTCGCCACGAGCCCGCTCGAGCCCAAGCCGGCCGACGCCGGCTTCCGCTGGGCGGACTGAGTCACCAACAGCTGCCTCGGGGCCCCCGAGACCGTGGTCGCCGCGATCGAAGACGTCATCGACGAGTCTCGCTGACTGGGTGAAAGCCCGTCAGCGACGCAACTCGATACGGTCGCAGCGACCCGTTCTCGAACAGGAGGCCCGATGGCAGACCAGTCCTTCGCCGCAGCGCTGAACGAGCAGATCGCGAACGAATTCGCCGCGCACCAGCAGTACATCGGCGCCGCCGTCTACTACGAGTCCGAGACCCTGCCGCGCCTAGCCGCGTTCTTCTACCGCCAGGCGGTCGAGGAGCGCAACCACGCGATGATGATGGTCCAGTACCTGCTCGACGGGAGCGAGGAGGTACGCATCCCGGACATCGAGTCCAAGCTGACTCGGTTCGACGACGTCGTCGCGCCGGTTCGGATGGCGCTCGACCAGGAGAAGCGGGTCACGGACGAGATCAACGCGCTGTTCAAGCTCGCACGGGGCAACGACGACTTCCAGGCCGAGCAGTTCATGCAGTGGTTCGTCAAGGAGCAGGTCGAGGA
>Ga0207693_10001125_pt1 | contig 24011 bp, 27 predicted proteins | sample LARL81metaG_FD_184347 | JGI IMG/M metagenome (GOLD analysis project Ga0207693, IMG submission 184347) | Corn, switchgrass and miscanthus rhizosphere microbial communities from Kellogg Biological Station, Michigan, USA - LAR L8-1 metaG... | ecosystem: Host-associated > Plants > Roots >... | reverse complement strand
GTAAGTAAGTAATTGATAATAAACAGGTTAATGGTGGAGGCGGCGGGAGTCGAACCCGCGTCCGAAAATGTTACAGGTCAAGAGACTACATGCTTATTCGCGTTCATGCCCCAGGCATTACCCTGGGACGTTCGCGGCCCCCGCTCAGAACGGACAAGAAACGGTTTCCGCTAGCCTGAAAGTCTCGCCCTCCCCGCCCAGACGTAACGGGGAAGACCAGCCCTCTGTGTGACGTCCGCGCACAGCCCAAGGGCGAAGCTGTGGAAGACGGCTGCCTAATTAATTAGGCTGCGTATGCCATTTGTTGATTGGCAATTATCATTTTGCACGCGATTACGGGTGTGTGCACCCCGGCATGCCTCTTGGCCGAAAGCATCTCCGTCGAAGCCGTGACGCCCCCACTGGTGGGATGGCCTTGCAAAGAGCAAGAATAAAAAACTCCCCAAGCATGGCTTAAAGAGTCGCTTCCAATCTAAGTTGCTATGTGATGGAAGTCAATCTACCTCGATTGGATGCAGAAACGTTACCGAAGATGCTGCACTGGAGATTCGCATTGCGCCCTCCTGAGTACGCATCATTCTTCCCAGACTGGGTTTAAATAAGCGTGAGGAGCCCAATGGGAAACTGGTCAAAATTCGCGTTGACTGTCGTCTGCATCGGTTTGTTTTCGGCTTCCGGAATGGCAGAAAGCAGAAACGGCAATCCGGAGCGAGAGTTATTCAATGCCACTAACCGGGAGCGCATGTCGCACGGGTTGCCGGCGCTGCGATGGGACGACGCTCTGGCAGTAGCAGCCCGAAAGCATGCAAGCGAGATGGCACATAAAGAAGAACTCTCGCATCAGTTTCCGGGCGAACCGAGCCTTCCAGGGCGGGTGCGACAAGCTGGAGCTCACTTTGTCTGGCTCTCCGAGAATGTGGCGCAAGGGCCCTCGCCTTCGTTGATCCATGCTCAATTCGTGAAATCGCCAAATCACCGCGCAAATATCCTGGACTCGGACATGAACGTAGTTGGCATCGGGATTGTTGAGCGCAATGGGCAGTTGTTCGCCGTGGAAGACTTCTCCAAATCGAAATAAACAGATTTGACTGGGCGTGTGGTGTGTGCGCCTCCGCCCGCGGCTTTTGACTCTAGCCTTCCGTTCCAGAAACCTGCCCGTATTGCGCTCCGCTACTAGAAATGTTCTCGTTGCTTCCGTTGGCAACGCAAACGCTAATCCTGTTTGCAGACCTTGCTCCTTCCGTCCGCAGTATGAGGGTGGACGCTCGCACTTACACGAGTTCGCCCAAGACTTTTGCATCCTGAGGCTGTTTCCCACATCTCAACTACGGCACCTTCTGTACAATTGGGTGTTGACCAAGCCATGACTGCTTTCGTCCAAGGATGTATGAAGAAGCCTTGCCAGGGGCGTTGCCGGTGAAGTCGCAGTGTCTGCCATTTCGTCAAATTCCGCATACCACGCCATTTTTTACCGATTTCCTTTCCTGGTCTCCCGCTGTCCGTCCGTTTTATTCGCGTTCCCCATACTTCTCCGAATGGTTTAAGGAGGAGGCTTCGGCGCTGAGTTATGATCTGGCGCGCCGCGAACAAGTTGCTGACATTCTGGAACGGCAGAACAAGGTATGGGGCGCGTCAGCGAAGACGCTAGAAAATATCGCACGTCTAAGAAGAGGGGCTGGCGCAGTTGTTACAGGGCAACAGGTCGGTCTTTTCGGTGGCCCACTATTTTCTCTTTTCAAGGCATTGAGTACGGTGAAGCTGGCCCAGGAAGCGACTGGTGCGGGATGCGATTGTGTGCCTGTGTTTTGGTTGGCTACGACCGACCACGATTTAGCCGAGATCAATCACGTTTCAGTTCTGGCAGGGGATGGCTCACTGCAGGAGCTCTCCGCGGCGACGCGGGGTGCGTCAGATGCGCCGGTGGGCAAGGTGGTCTTTGGCGCTGAAATTGAAGCGGTAGTTAAAGCCGCGGCCACCTCTTTGGGCGAGACCGAGGCTACTACTTTCTTGCGAGACTCCTATCGCCCCGGCGAAAACTTCGGCGGAGCCTATGCTCGGCTATTCGCACGCTTGTTTGCCGATTGGGGAGTGGTTTTGCTGGATGCATCCGATCCTGAGCTACAACGGATTGCCAGACCGATATACCTCGAAGCTATTCGCCGCGCGGCCGATCTAGACGAGTCTTTGCTCTCTCGCGGGAAGGAGCTAGAACTCGCGGGGTATCACCAGCAGGTGAAGGTCACTCCATCGTCCACGTTGCTGTTCATGTTGAAGGATGGAGCCCGCACTCCGGTACACCTTCGATCCGACGGGGATGCCGGTGAGAGCGAGTTCATGGTTGGGGAAGAAAAGATCTCTCAATCCGAACTGTCGGAGCGCATTTCTTCCCAGCCTCAACTGTTCAGTGCCAACGTTCTTCTAAGACCGGTGGTGCAGGATTATCTGCTGCCGACAATTGCCTACGTTGGTGGAGCCGCCGAAGTGGCATATTTCGCTCAAGGCGCAGTAGTTTATAAGGCTCTTCTCGGACGAGTTACGCCGATTCTTCCCAGGTTTTCCGCGACTATTCTGGAACGTAAACCTCAAGCATTACTTGAACGTTATGCCCTGAGCCCTTCGAAGGTTTTCGAAGGCCCGGAAATTTTGCGAGAAACCTTGGCGGAACATACCCTACCTCCCGATCTCCAGTCAGCTTTCGAGCAGGCTGAAGCGGCCTTGAAAAAATCCATGGCGGCAATTCAACGGCCTCTCGAATTGCTTGATAAGACGCTGGTAGAGGCGGCCGCGAATGCGGGATCGAAGATGCAACACCAACTTGAGCAATTGCGTTCCCGCGCCGCGCGGGCAGAACTTCGACAGAGCGAACTCCTGGGCCGCCACGCTGAATTGCTGAGCAATGCGCTTTATCCGAACAAGGTCTTGCAGGAGCGGGAAGTGGGCGGTATTTACTTTGTGGCGCGCTCCGGAACTGAACTTTTACGCGACCTGTACGACACGATCCGGATCGACTGCCTCGATCATCAGATCATTTCACTTTAACTTCAACTACTTTTCGCTCGTCGCCAAATACGTTCCCAATCCAATCATGATCGCACCAGTGGCCGTTCGTTGACGTTTCCTGAACTTGGCAGAGGAACGGACGTAGTTGCCGAGCGGCCCGGCCAACGCCGTCACTACTAAATCTGCTGACGTGTTTAGACCTACTGAGACACTGCCCAACATCAAAAACTGCAAGAACACATGGCCGCTCTCGCGGTTTACGAATTGAGGAATAAAAGACAGAAAAAAGAGCGCTGTCTTCGGATTTAGCACTTCGGTAGTCACACCTTGCCAAAAGGGATTCCTGCTCGGCATCGGTGACGGTATCGAGGGTTCACCGCCCTTTACATCCTGACGGGCCTCAACAATCATGCGAACACCGAGAAAACAAAGATAGGCGGCGCCCAGATATTTCACCACGGCGAATGCCATGGCTGATTTCGCGAGGATGACAGAAATTCCGGCGGCAGCGGCCAGGACGTGCACCATTCCGCCGCCGAAGGTCCCTAGCGCCGAAAGCACGCCCTCACGTCTGCCCCCTGCCAAGCTTCTTGCCAAAACGTATAACATTCCGGGACCTGGAGCGATTGCCAGAAGAAACGCTGCAGAGAGGAATACCAGTAACTTGGCATTGTCCATCATGATTTAATCTTGAATTGTTCGCTGAAATTTCCTATGGTTGTAAAGTTAGCCTGTCGGTTACTTCTTTTTCGACAGCCGCTCGCGAATACGCAGGCGGGAAATATTTTCCTTCCCGCCAGAGGGGCAGTAAATCCGCATAATGCGGACTGCCCGGCTGTCCGCTTTGGCCGGGGTCACGGCTACCGAGTGGTCCCAGTCACTGAGGTCCAAAATCTCACGATAGCTTGCCCCGGAAACCTGGTCAAACGAATCTGCGAAATATCCGGTGGCGTTTACCGTGTACTCATCTCCAGGGGGTGGAGTGGGGCCGAGATCGTGAGGGAATCCTGCGCGTGCGCTAATTCCTCAAAGGCATTACCGGTCATGGAGAAAGCACCGGTTTAGACAGTCGGTCGGCCTCCACGGCTCAGGTTGAAAGCCAGCAATTTGAAATTCGACCGGAAATCCACGGCCTCCGGGAGCTGCGCGTTTTGCGATGTAAGCGTTGATACCATCGGTGAACGCTTCGATAATTTATCAGGTACCTGGCGAGTGGCTTTCGAACTCTGACTTCATGTCGCCGCGATAACTCAACAACCGCGCATTCACGTCCCGCTGGAGAGCACCCGGCCCCCAGATTTCGGCTAACCGCCCTTGTCCCGCCCGCTTCCAGAGTTCCATTTGGAATAGCCGGTCCTGAGCCGCTACGTATCCCTGGGCGAAGAACAGATCGTGCTGGTTGCACGCATATATGTGAGCCACACCCCATCGATCGCGCAGGACATCGACCGGATCTCTTAAGCCTTCGACCTTCAGGATGCCACGAGTTATGGAGAGGGACGCTTCGGCTCTGGCATCAAGGCTCAATGGTATGGCGTCGAGATCTCGCGCCACTGACGGTTTTGTCTGAGCCGTTACGTGATATCAGCCGTTAAAGTTAATGAGGACAGCAGAGAAAGACAGATCCGTTTCGTTGCTGGTTTCATTCCGGCGACATTCTACTCCAAGCCCGATCAACGGGAATTGCTGTTACTGCAACAATTTGCCGAAGTTCGCCTCTTGTGATTGTTTGGGCAGAAACCGCTGACTTCGTGACTGGAAAAGGGTAATATCGTTTCCTTTGGCAACGCATCAGGCTTTGCCTGCGACATCAGAAACCGGCCCATGCCCTCATTTTTTTCCGCGCTAATGACCTATCTACATCTACACCTGCCCGCCCCATGGCTGGAACGCGGTTTGCGGTTTCAATTCATGGCATTGATCTTGTTTGAAGACCTCGATAAGAAGAGCAACATTTACAGCATTTTGTGGGTACTGGTGTTCGGGTTCGCTACACTCAACATCCTCGGGCTGGTTGCGAGGCGTTTTGAGCCTTCCCGCAATCGCTTAAATTTCGGGGAAACCATTGCCATCCTCGTGGTCATAGTCTCGATCGTTTTGCTGGGATGGGAGATGCTTAACTTGTTCAAAATCTTCCCCATAAAGCTTCATCCGCATGATTAACGACTTGGCGTATGATTTGGTGATGGCGAACAGTGATTCTCAGTTCGAGGTAACTTGTCCTTGTTGTAATGCCGTTCTCAAAGTGGATGCTGAATCCAAGGCAGTTATCGCGCACACCGCCGCGGTGAAACCGAAGATGTTTGCCGACATTGAGGAGGCTGCCAAGGCGATGAAAGAACAGGATAATCGCCGTGATTCGATCTTCCGTCAGTCAGTCGAGGCGCAAAAGAACGCCTCCAGCCTTTTGGAGAAAAAGTTTCAGGAAGCGGTAAAGAAAGCCAAAGAGAGCCCCGACACGGGCAAACCAATCCGGGACTTCGATTTGGATTAGTTCTGGACGAAAGAACTAACCCGCCTCCGATCGGTAACTTAAAATGCGCTAGCATGGCCCCATTTCCTCTCCTCCTCGGCCATCGCGGTGCGCGCTCGTTCCCTGGCGTCCTTGAAAATACCTGTGCATCGTTTGATCTAGCTCTGGCTAACGGTTGTTGCGGCTTCGAGTTCGATATTCGCAGAACCGCATGCGGCAGCGCGGTGATTTGTCACGATCCGCAGGTCGGCCGCGTGACGATTTCACGCGCGCGGGCGACCCAGTTGCCCCATCTTCCGACGTTAGGTCAGATCCTGCGGAAATATCAAGGAGAGGCCTTCCTGGATATCGAGCTCAAAGTAAGAAATCTGGAATCGATCGTTTTGACCGCCTTACATGAATTTCCGCCAAAACGGGGATATGTGATTTCTTCGTTTCTTCCCGACGTGGTGATGGAACTAAAAGCCCGCAGCGCGTCGGCCCAGACAGGAATTATTTGTGAGAATGCCGGCCAACTCGCACGATGGCCCAAGTTGCCCGTCGATTATGTAATTGCTCAACACTCGCTCGTCGACAGAGAGCTGGTACGAAACGTGCACAATGCCGACCTCAAACTGTTTGTGTGGACGGTAAATGACCGCGAATTTATGATGCGCTTCGCTGGCTGGGGAGTGGACGGAATCATTTCAGATGAATGTGAACTGCTGGTACGCACCCTGGGCCCAAAGCGGGGCTGATGGCAAGAAGACCTAGTCCGCTGCAGCTTCCAGGACAGCGTTCACTTGGGCGGGTTTTTGCAGAAAAGCAGATCGCTCGCTTTCGAAGGCTTCAAGCTCTGTCGCCGCCTGCTTGTCCGTCCAACCAGCCGCAGCGCCGATACGGAGCGCCGCCTCTCGGCTACAGGTGGACGACCAACAACCACCCAGCGCGACTGGCACACGTCGCAGCAGGACATCCCCCAGAGTGACGGCGCACTCATTGGACAAGGCGTCCACCGCTTCCGCCACAATGTGTTCCGAGTGGGAGCAGAGAGGTGCGCGAAGATCTGGATTTCCCTGGGCCATGCGCGCAATCGCCAGAGAGCGTTTGCCGTGCCATTCCACGATGCTTCTAGCCGCGGCATCGGTCATGCCTCCGGCGCTGCCGATCTCGATTACCCATCGGTCAAATGTCAGATCTGCACTCTTTTCCGATGCGACAGCGAGCAGTTGAGGAGACTTTTGTGTGATTCCAACCTTTGCCACGCACTGCCGAGCCAGTTCGGCCGCGGTGGTTAACTTGCCGCCAATCACGGAAATCATGTGCTCAGCCCCGTCCTCGACATGATCATGCAGATAATGCCGGCGAGTTACAGAGGCGGCCTTGGATTTCGGGGCGAAGGGAAGAGGCCGAACGCCCGCAAACGCATAGCGAATATCCCCCGCGGAGATCTTGATCCGTGGAAACAAGTGCAGCAATGAGCTGACCAGGTAATCGATTTCGGCTTGGGCGGGCTCAACTTTGGAAGGATCACCCTGATCGGCAACTTCGGTAGTGCCTACCAGTATCTGTTCATTCCAGGGAATGACAAAAATGGGGCGCTTGTCGATCGCTTCGGTGTAGACCGCCGCATCAGGAGCCCCAGCGAAGCGCGGCACTACGATATGCGATCCTCTAATTCCGCCCACCATCGGATGGGGAGTATTGATCTGCGAGCGTTGGCATATCCGGTCGGCCCATGGCCCGGTGGCATTAATAATCCAACTTCCGCCGACGCGTTCCTCTTTCCCACTGATCAGATCGCGCAAGAGCACGCCCACAGCACGCCGATGCCGCACATCCACCGCCAGCACCTGAGTGTGATTGCAAGCAACGGCACCCGCGTCCATGGCTTCAACCAGCCACTCTGCCACTAACCGCTCCGGGAATTCGCACTGCGCGTCTTCATAATCGAAGACCGACCATCGTCGTCCAGAGTCGAGCAGGCGTTCCAGTTTGCGTATGTCGTCCTGGCTGGAATCGGCGGAAAGCCTCCCGCCACCCAGATGGCGATAGAGCCAAAGTCCGGTGCGAACGGCGAGGGAGCTGCGGCTACTATTCTGTTCGAGCGCCAGCAGAAAATGGAGCGGATGCACGAGGTGCGGGTATTGCTGAAGCATGCGCCGCCGTTCTAGTAACGACTCGCGCACCAATCCAAGTTCGGCATGTTCGAGATAACGTAGACCGCCATGAATGATGCGGGTGGCTCGGCTGGTGGTTCCCGCCGCAAAGTCGTGCTGCTCCAGTAATAGTGTACGGCGCCCGGCGCGCGCACATTCTCGGGCAATCGCGACCCCATTGATGCCGCCTCCTATGACAATCACCTGGAAATTTTGGCCTTCGAGCGGCCGCCGAATTGGAGAATTGTGGAGCATTTGCAATGTCAAGGCGTCGGCAGGTTATTCGTACGTTTAGGATAAAGCTGCTCATGGTCTTCTGAGCGAGAAAAAGCGCCTTGGACCATCACCCGAGTCATGGTTCTGGGGCAATCCCTGAGGGCTAAGACATTAGTGGCTCCTTCCAAGTTATTTACATATATGACCTTAACCTCGAGCGCAACCTGGGCTTTGCGCGATGATGATGATCACTCAATTGGAGCACACTTGGCTGGCCTCGGCGAACGTTTTGACATAGCCCGGTCGGGTCGGCAGGCGCTTCCGGGGGGACGGGCTTGATTGCCCGCAGGCAGAAATGTCGTTTACATTGATGAACGGATGCCAACCACCGGCGAACGCTTCGAACGCGCAGTGTCTATCATGGCCAAACTGCGAGCCCCTGGCGGATGCCCGTGGGACCGCGAACAAACCTTCGACTCCATCAAACCCTACACGGTAGAAGAAACCTACGAAGTTCTTGAAGCCATCGATAACCGGGATTGGGGTGAACTTCCGGGCGAACTCGGCGACCTGCTTCTTCAGGTTCTTTTCTATGCGCAGATGGCGAAGGACGAGGGTATGTTTTCGGTCGACGACGTACTCGACCGTCTAGCCAACAAACTGATCGACCGGCATCCGCACGTGTTTGGCGACGTAAAAGCCGGCACCTCATCGGAAGTGATACGAAATTGGCAAAGTCTTAAAGCTGAAGAAAGAAAGAAGAGAGAAGCTGCTTCGGGCCGAGGCAAGGGAAAATCCGCGTTATCGGAGTCGATATTGGCTGGGGTATCCACGGCGATGCCGGCTCTGATGGAATCTTACAAACTGAGCTTGCGTGCTGCGCAGGCAGGATTTGACTGGCCCGATATGAACGGTCTCTTCGGAAAACTGCAGGAAGAAACCGAGGAATTGCAGAAGGAGCTCGATGAATTTCCTGCGCCGGGGCCTAGACCGCAATCCCAAGGAATTGCCAACTCAGGCGCACTTCAGATCTCTGAAGATCTTCGGCAACGTTTGGAGGAAGAAGTCGGCGATTTGTTTTTTGTCCTGGTGAACATTGCCCGTTTTCTTTCACTCGATCCCGAGTCGGCTTTGAGAAAAGCGAACCGAAAATTCAAGCGCCGTTTTCAATGGATGGAAAAAGAGCTGCGCGCCACCGGCCGTGGTCTGCAGCAGGTTTCGATGATCGAACTGGAATCGCTATGGCAACAGGCCAAAAATCAGGAACGGGAAGCGGGATGAATCCCGATTCCCTGATGATCCGTAAGATTAAAAACCTGGAAGAAATGTCGTTTTGTGTCGCGTTGCAAAAGGAAGTATGGAACTTCACCGACGCAGAGTTGGTGCCTCTTCGTATGTTTATCGTCGCGGAAAAGATCGGGGGACAAGTCATTGGCGCTTTCGACGACGGAAAGTTGGTTGCCTTCGCGTTATCGATCCCCGGAGCCCGCGGCGGGCATTCTTATCTGCATTCCCAGATGCTGGCGGTGCGTGCCGAATATCGAAACCAAGGGCTGGGACAGCGAATCAAGCTTGTCCAACGGGAAGACGCCATGGTTCGTGGATTCGAACTGATCGAATGGACTTTCGATCCACTGGAGATCAAGAACGCCTATCTCAACATTGAGCGTCTGGGAGCGATAGCACGTCGCTACAGCGTCAACCAGTACGGTCTTACCTCGTCACCTTTACAGGGCGGGTTGCCCTCCGACCGGTTGGTTGCGGAATGGTGGTTAAAGTCGAAGAGGGTCGAGTATCGGCTGCGCTCGGTCTCTTGGCCTGGATTCGAAATAGCGAAAACAATTGCGGTTCCAGCAGAAATCTACGGATGGAAGGCGTCGCCAGGCACGCGGCATCTCGCGCAGGAAGTGCAAGATCGAAATCGAAAGGATTTTGTCGAAGGATTTGCCCGAGGCTTGACAGTACTCCGCTATGAACGGGATTCTCAAGGGAATGGTAAATTCCTGCTGGGGCAGTGGGATGAGCGTTGGAATTACGTATCCTAAACTCACATGAAAATTGAAAGTATCACTCTGCGCGAAATCCAAATGCCGCTCCTCCATTTTTTTGAGACGAGCTTTGGTCGTCTCTATGCACGCCGTATCCTGCTGCTTACGGCCCAGTGTGATGGCGTATCCGGATGGGGAGAATGTGTCGCGGGTGAGGATCCGTTTTACAGTTCCGAGTGGATGGAAACGGCATGGATCACGATCAAACAATATCTCGCGCCCGCCGTATTAGGGCGCGTTATCACGGCAGCGCATGAGAGCGCCGGGCTGATGAGGAAAATACGCGCGCATCGCATGGCCAAGGCTGCCATAGAAAATGCGTTGTGGGACGCCGAGGCAATTCAAAAGAACGAACCTCTTTGGAAGCTGCTGGGAGGAACAAACCGCGAGATTCAGTGTGGTGTCTCAATCGGCATCCAGGATTCTGTCGAGCAACTGTTGGACAAAATCGAGACCGAGATTGCCGCCGGCTATCGCCGTATCAAGGTGAAGGTAAAACTGGGATGGGACGTAAATGTGCTGGAACGAGTCCGGTCGCGCTGGCCAGAAATCTTACTGAGTTGCGACGCCAACTCTGCCTACACCCTCGACGAGGTTGAGCACTTGCGAAAGTTCGACCGCTTTAAATTGTTGATGATTGAACAACCCCTGTGGAATGATGACATTTACTACCATGCCCGGCTGCAGAAAGAGTTGCAAACCGCCATCTGCCTGGACGAATCCGTTCGCCACGCCCGGGACGCAGCAGCAGCGGTCGAGACCAAGGCTTGTCGCATAGTGAATATTAAAGTTGGTCGCGTCGGTGGTTTCAGCGAAGCAAGAAAAGTGCACGACGTGTGCCAGAACAACAACGTGCCGGTGTGGTGTGGAGGCATGCTCGAATCAGGGGTTGGGCGGGCCCACAACGTTGCGCTCTCGACACTGCAGAATTTTCGCCTGCCTGGCGACGTGTCTTCCTCGAAGCGCTATTGGAAAGAAGACATCATCGAACCTGAGGTTAAAGTCAGTCCGCAAGGAACAATTGCGGTGAGTGACGCGGCCGGCAGAGGTTACAGGATTCGCGAGGATTTGATCGAGAAGCTCACGGTGCGCAAAGAAACCCTTTTGCCGTCTTAGACAAATCAGAAAAAACTTAGGGTTTTTGCTGGCGTTGCTTTTCCGATTCTTCAATCGCCTTCTTGAACTGCTCCACGGCCTGAATCTCTGGTCCGGACAATGCGTTCTTGGCGCTGTACCGCCAGATGGGCGGCGCATCCAGCGGGTAGTCTGACCCTCCCAGGTAGACCTCAAACATATCTTCGGACGACCCGATCTGGCTTCCCAGGTGTGGACCTCGGTCGCTCGCCTGGGGATCGGGATCCGGGCTGGTGAGGTCAGGAGGGCGTCCCTGTTGGCCACCGAGACGTACTCCGGCACCGGGTATGCCGCCGCCCTGCACGACAACGGGACGATCATCCGGCATGTTTCTGATCATCGGGCCGCCGGAGTGTCCTTTACGAATTGCGATGATTAGATCAGCAGTTGAGGACTCCATCACCAGATCGTATCGGTGCCATTTCGAGATGGCTGATTCCACTGCATCCTGCGCAATTCGGTTGGCCCTTGGATCAGTCAGAGATTCACTTGCATCGGGATGGATTACCACGAAAACTCGCTGAGCTTTTAGCACTACATCTGGTAGTTGTTGCTTCTTTTTGCTTTTCGCCGTGGCTGGAGAAATTGAAAGGGAAAATATCGAGATTACAAAAACAGCCATGACTGGAACCCGCATCGACATAACTGCCTCCGGCGAACTGATGAGTACGGCGATTATAGGCTGGGAGGAGTCGCTCCGACAGCTGATAAATCGCGATGTTCGGATCAAGGCTGATTCTGTGCCACAACCGCTGCCTGTTTTCTAAGCAGCTCTGCGCCCTGAGCGAAGGTCAAATCGTCCGGCACGCGGTGAAAGTCACTGTAAATTTCGGTTGACTTAATGTTCAAGGTTTTGAACAAGAGCATCTTGCCGGTCAACCCAAGTTCCATGCGGGTGATAGACCAGTTGTTATCTCCTACATCCGTTTGATCAACTAGAAAATGCCCGCCGCGATCCAGGTGCCCCAGAATGCCCCACCCAAAACCAACTTCCTTCATGAGAGTTCCATCGATTCTGGCCAAATGCTGGGTCTGCGGATCAACCAGTATCACCCCCTGCATCCCGGTGAGAACCTGTTCAACGTGGCTTGGCGGCTCATATTTCGGATTAGGAATAAACCTAAGGCGCACAAGTTCACTCCCCGGCTTTCCCACGTTTGGCTTGGCTGGTTCGGTTCCGTCGTACTGATAAAGAAAGGCATCGGGCAATGCCCGCAAGATCCGTTTGACCCGTTCTGCATCTTCTTTCTCTTTACTACGCTTTCGCCCCAAGTCCGCCGGATCATCGATGAAATGCTGGATCCGGCCAAATTCTCCCAGCCGTTGTTCCTTACTCAGAGGTCTGTCGTTATAGGCCACGACCATCCCCACCGTGGCCTCTCGAGTTTGCACGAAGAGTTTAGTCTGCGAGCCCTCGGGGGTCTCCTTACGTTCGCGAAACATATAGTTGGAGTTCTGGTCGGCGGATCTGAGTTCGTTCGCGATGGTTTGCCTGATCAGATCGTCGGGGGGGCGCTCAGGAGTTCCTTCCGCTACACCCCTGGCACCGTCGGCGAGCGCTAGCGCGACTAATAAAATCCGTGCGGCTGTGCGGCAGTGGTTCATTGAGAGGTAGTACGCCCTGTCAGGTTAGACGAAAAACCCCCTATCGGTGTTGTCTAGATGGCCACCGGGAGACCTGGGAACTATTGATGTCAGAACCGCGAAAGCTACGGGCTTAGCAAAGGAATGCGTCCTTCAACGGTTGCCCCCATGGGAACTGTGAGATATAGTTCGATGAAGCTAATGGCATGCATGCAAGTGTTGGGTCTACTTTCCCTTAAGCCTGTTCCGGTTGTGGGTGTTTCGGACCAGATAAACGGGTAATTGGGGCTTCCGCGTAAAGATCAGTAACCCACAAGGTCGAGGAGGTGGAAAGCTATGGAGACGCCGAAAACGGCCGAGTTTGCCCACATTGGAAAATCCGTCATCATCAAGGGAGAACTTTCCGGAAGCGAGGACCTTTACGTAGATGGCCAAGTGGAGGGTAGCATCGAGCTTTCCGGGAACCGTTTGGTCATCGGCCCTCATGGGCAGGTGAAAGCGAACGTGAATGCCAAGGCCGTAATCGTGCAAGGCAAGCTTGATGGCAATATCCGCACCACCGAGCGAGCAGAGTTGACCAAGTCGGCCATGGTTGCGGGCGATATCGTCACCCAGCGGGTTGCTATCGAAGAGGGCGCGTATTTTAAGGGTAAGGTAGATATTCAAAGAGAGTCTGCGAAGACGGATGGACCGAAGGCAACCTCTACCCTGAGCCCAGCCGCTGGCGCCAGTTCTGCTTCCGCTGGAGCGGGTTCTGTGTCTGCGACGAAAACGGAAGCAAAGTAGTCCAGCCCAAGTCCACTCAACTCCTCATGCGAGTTCAGGTCGATCGTCAGCTCGGACAGTAAAATAAACCAGATGCCCGGCGGTCACCAAGGGCGTCAGCAGCGTAAAGGTTGATGAAATTTTTTCGTAGCTCATCTGACAGTGCCGAGAAAAATCCCGGGTCGGCCCAGGGAGCGAAGCGTCTCACCCGCCGGTCGAGCAGCATGGGCCAGTTGGTTAAAGAATTAGACTCAGAGGAAGCGCTCTGCGTGCTTGATCTGGGGTCGACTTCTCCTGCCAATATTCGCTATTGCACGGAACGCGGGCACAAAATCTACAGTGATGATTTGCTAGTGTCATCCACCGATCCATCCCTTGTGACCAAGGACGAGACCGGCAAAACAATTCTGGACAGCAAGCGGTTTCTGGAAGAAAACTTGGTCTATCCGGCAGCGCAATTTGACATCGTGCTCTGCTGGAATCTCGCCGACTATCTGGATGAAAGCTTGGTGAAACCCGTTGTCGGGCGTCTCTGGTCATTACTCAAGCCAGGAGGCAGCCTGTTGGCATTCTTCCACACTCAGGAAGCCGGACCCGACGCGCCCTGTTACCGCTATCACATTGTGGGTGCCGACACATTGGAAATGCAGCTGATCGATTTGCGGAGCGATGCAAAAAAGGGAGCAGCACGAAATTCATCGCCGAATAATTTCCGGCTGCAGCGAGTGTTTAATAATCGGAACATCGAAAACCTGTTTCGCGATTTTGCTTCCCTGAAATTTTTTCTTGCCCGGGACAACGTCCGAGAAGTTCTGGTTGTCCGCTAGCCGGCGATAAAATCAGGTTAGCCTTACCGATCTATTATCTGGTTTTCCTGACCGCGAACCGGGTAATTGCCGGAGCACTCTCCAACAACATCAGCAAGGGTTTCCTTACCATTTGGGGTAATCGCAGCAGCTGGCGGATCTTCGAAGAAGCGCGAAATATGGGGACCAGTGTTTGCCTGTAGAGTTCGCGATATTGAGCTGTCGCGTCGGGAAGAGAAGTTTCCCCCGCGAAAAACTTGCCGAGACATTGCGCAGCCAACGATCCGCTGCGCAATGCAAGCGATATGCCGTCCCCGACAAACGGGTCGACGAAACCAGCGGCGTCCCCTGCCATCAACATCCCATCTCGCTCGGGGCGCGGATCACGGAAGATCAGCGGAGCTGTACTGACGGGATCGCTGGCCGCGATCCAATGCTTGCTGCGTTCGTGCAATGCGGGATGCCGCAAGAAGATCGCCTCCAAAGTAGTGCCTACGTCGGCACGAACCATTGCTGAGGCGTTTACCCGTCCCATGCCTAGGTCCTGGCTTCGAACACGAACTGGTTGTACTCCACAGTAACCACCATCGAAGAAATACAGATCCACCGAAGGTTCACCTGACGGTTCGGTGAAATGGCCTTTGATCCCGAGCCACTTTTCTGGGGGTGTTTCTTCGATGAATGGAAGGTTCAGGTTCGACCATCGTCCGGAGGCGTTCACCACCGCGGGTGTCTCAAATTCACCGATTGTGGTTGTAACGCGAAACGGTTCAATTCCAGTAACTTGCTGCACCGTGACTTGCTGTCGTGTGTCAACGTTGGCGCTAATCGCCGACCGCCAAAGCGCGGCATCGAGGTCGAGCCTGGCAATGCTGGCCGCGGCGGGACTTACTGTCGTCCGCAAGATCCTGCCATCGAGGAAAACGCGAGCCTTCGAAATCAGAATTGCTTCTTGTAATAAGCCGCTGTCATCCCGATTGAGCAGATTGGCGAGCAAGTCCAACGATTCAGCCGATACGAATTCACCGCAAACCTTGTGGCGGGGAAATCGACTACGTTCGAGCAACAAAACGTTGGCACCGGAGCGAGCCGCGGTGATGGCAGCGGATGTGCCCGCTGGTCCGCCGCCGATGATAATCAAGTCGTAATGCGCCACGAGTTTCAGGCCGCGAATGCCGTCATTTGTGTTTATCCGGCGTCTGAAGTTCTAGAACCGAAGTCGTCTTTCCATCCTTCCAAACTGTTGCACCCATCCTGAACAAGTAGTGGCGGCGAATTTCAGCTCGCGCTGTGGTGGCTTTTGTCACCATGGCCCGCATTTCGTCAGTTGTATAGGCCTGACGAACCGAGGCTGGAGCGTCATGCCGGGTAAGCCGGCTGCGATATAGAGGCAGCCCGGCATACACCAGTAACAGATGCAAACGGTCACGCACCAGATCGTTAATGAGGACCGCTACCCTGCAAACTCGGAGGCCCTCCTTCACAAACTGCACCACTTCTTCTGGATTTAGATGATGAGCGAAGAGACTGCAGCTTACGAGGTCAAAACTATTTTCACGAAAAGGCAACGCCAGCGCATCTCCTGCTACCGCCCGGTGTCCCCCACCTAAATGCGATCGAGCGCGATCGAGCGACGTAACTTGCAGATGCAGCCCAAGAATTCGTAGGTGCTGCTGAGCCATCTGCGGGACGTATCCAGACCCGGCAGCTACCTCCAGAATCGAGAGGGATGACGAATTGATTTCGCGGGCAACGCGGCGGATCATCTCTACCGTGGTCATGACGCCTCCGAACCAACGATTGATTCGTCGTAAGTCAGCAATGGAATCGGAAATTTCGGAAGGCGTGCCCGAGTCGGTGTCAAGCAGTTCGGGGGTGTGCACTCGCTTCATAGGGGAAGCAGTTGTCGGTGTTCGGCAAGACAGATCCGGCACGCCACGCCGGCACACGAAGACTGACTACAGTCTCAGACTTCGGCTAGTTCCTCTTCCAGCAATTGCCTGTTGTAGAGGTCACTGTAATAACCGTTCCGCGCTAGCAATTCTTCGTGCGTACCTAGTTCCACGATCCGGCCCGCGTGCAGAACGGCGATATTGTCGGCATTGCGCACGGTGGAAACGCGATGGGAGATGAAGATGGTCGTGCGGCCGCGCATAATGTCGCGAAGATGATTGAGGATCTTGTCTTCGGTCTGGGTGTCAACGCTGGAAAGTGCGTCATCAAGAATCAAAATGCGCGGATTACGAATGATGGCGCGAGCTATTGCAGTCCGCTGTTTCTGTCCTCCCGACAAGGTGATGCCGCGCTCTCCGACCATCGTCTGATATTGCTCCGGGAATTCCTCGATGTCAGTAGCAATGCTGGCTGCAGCTGCCGCCGCACCGACTTCAGCGTCGGTGGCGTCTTCCTTCCCGAACGCAATATTTTCCCGCACGGTTTCACTGAACAGAAAAGTCTCTTGCGGAACGAAACCAATCTGGTGGCGAAGCGGCGCAAGCGGATACTGGCGAACCGAACGTCCATCAATCAGCACGCTTCCGGGTTCAGCGTCATAAACACGTGGGATCAAACTGACGAGGGTGGTCTTGCCGGAACCGGTGGGGCCGACAATGGCTAGGCTGCTCCCGGCGGGGATACGCAAATTGATGTCATGCAGAACCGGCACACCGTTATAGGCAAAATTGAGGTTACGAAATTCGACCGCACCTTCGATCTGCGTGGCGCCGTCCCCCGAGTCCAGCGCCCTGACTTCGGCAGTGTCTTCGATCTCGGATTTCTCCACGAGGATTTCATTGATGCGTCCCATGGACGCCGTTCCTCGCTGAAAGATGTTGATTACCCAGCCCAACGCGATCACCGGCCAGGTCAGTTGAACCATGTAGGTATTGAAAGCGACGAACCCGCCAGGCGTAATGCGTCCACTCAGAACTTCACGACCACCGAGCCAAAGCACCAGCACGATGGCTAGTCCAAGCATGGTTTCCAGAGTTGGCCAGAGCATGCCCATCAGTCTGACCAACTTCAAGCTGCGGTTGATGTATTCCCGGTTCGAGGTCTCAAACGAGACGATCTCGGCCTCTTCCTGAACATAAGCCCGAACCACGCGGGCACCGGAAAAATTTTCCTGCGCACGGGCAGAGATTTCAGAAAACATGGCCTGAATGGTTTCGAACCGCTCGTGAATGAGTTTGCCGAAGTATTGAACCACAATGCTCACCGCCGGCAATGGCAGAAAGGCGTAAAGCGTCAGCTTCGGACTGATCGAAAGCATGAAAACCAGTGCACCGGCCGTGAATACGATTGTGTTTGCCGAGTACATAATCGCCGGCCCCAGCAGCATGCGCACGGCGTTCAAGTCATTGGTGGCCCGAGCCATGATGTCGCCGGTACGAGTGCGCTGATAGTAGGAGTAGGACAGGCCCTCCAGGTGCTGGAACAGGTCATTGCGTAGATCAAATTCAATTTCGCGAGAAATTCCAATCATGATCCAGCGGGTGAGGAATTGAAAAATGCCCTTGATCGCGGCTACGGCCAGCAAAAGAAGCGAGTAGGTAAGAAGCTTCTGATGATTCACTCCAAGCCGAAGATCATCAATGGCGCGCCGGAGCACCAGGGGGAAGAAAATCCAAATCCCGTTGTTGCACAGAACACAAATGGTCCCAATGATGAAACTGTTGCGATACTTCTTCAGATAAGGGAACAGAGGGCGCAGGCTTTTGGGCAGCATGTGCTTCTAATAGATGTGATTCTATCAGCACAGGCTTCAAGAACAGCAAATTGACTGAATCAAATTGGCGGAACACTAAGTGATTGAGCCTTAAGCGGAATCGCTCTGGAAGGCCAATGCGCAGGCCACCAAGAGCATAACCACCCAACCCAACAAAAAGAACCCACTCCAGGCGATGAGGTAAACGTACATTGCATCCATGCGAATTGACTCCGTCTCCGCGACGAGTTCAGCGCCCTGCTAATCAAACTCCATTTTGCCGGTGATGAGCTTATAGCTCCGGACAATTTCGTGAACGGCATTAAGCCTGGCCGTGGCGCTGAGTTTACTGTCTGAGAGTGCCGACTCGATCTGTGTCATCCAACAGTCAACCGCAGTCTCGACTCCATAGGCCATCTCTTCGGCAATCGCCCGAATCACATCTTGCTGAGTCGCTGTTGCCACGTTTACGTCCTTTCTGACAGTTATGCTGCCTCAAGACTTCAAAACGACGAATTTCAAAACAACGAACCGCACCAAATCGGTTACTGGTTCTGCGTTTGCCCTTGAGTCGGTTTTTGCATGTGGTTCATCATTCGCTGTTCGTGCTGGGTGACGATTGTGGTCAACTTGGTTTTCTGCTCGGGAGTCAATAGTTGGAACATTTCCGACTCTACCCGAGCTCTTTGCACGGTAAGTTCAGTTACCGTCTGGGATTGTTGCGCGGCAAGCTCGCGAACCTTGGCTTCATCGAAGGAGCCACTCATGATCAACTGCCGCATTTGCTGGCGATTTTGAGCCATTTGCAACATCAGCGGTTGAAAGTTGGGCTTTTCCTTCGCCATGATTGCCTTCACTTGAGCGTGTTGTGTCTCGGTAAGGTCCAGTTGATGGGCAAGATACCGCATACCGCCGCCGAACATGCCCTCACCGCGCATGTGCGCACGCCTTATGGTTTGCGAAAATCCGATGGCGCCCAACACCGCGACCAACAAAGCCGCCGTGAAAACCTTAAAATAATTCGACTTCATACTTTCCTCCACCGGCCCCTGCGACTCGCTGAAACCTGGTCAATGCCTGAATTATTAAACCCCCTTCCTGCAAAATGAGCGGTAAAAAGACAGTCAAGTGGAGTAAAGTTTTGTAAAGGGTAAACTCCTGCTTTGACAATTCTTTACCGCAGGACAATACATGCTGTTGTAGAACTTACTATGAAGCCTGTGGATCGTATCTTAGTCATCGATGACGACGTCGAACTGTGCAGCCTAGTCAGCGAGTATCTCGAGCCCGAGGGCTTCCAGGTTCAGTCAGCGCCAGACGGTGCTCGCGGTCTGGAACAGGCCCTTACCGGGGAGCATTTGCTGGTTGTACTCGACGTTATGCTACCGGGTATAAATGGTTTTGAGGTCCTGCGGCGCCTGCGCGACAAGTCTAAGATTCCCGTCCTCCTGTTGACTGCCCGTGGCGAAGACGTCGATCGCATTGTTGGCCTGGAAATAGGCGCCGACGATTATCTTCCAAAACCTTTTAATCCTCGCGAACTCGTGGCTCGGATCCGCGCCATTCTGCGACGCACCCGTTCTTTGGAACGGGGTGGCGGTGGACAGCCGTCGGAGGTCCTGCGGGTCGGCGAAGTCGAGCTAGATCCTGGTACTCGTACCGTCCTGCAAAAGGGCAAAATGGTGGAGTTGACCTCGGTTGAGTTCAATTTGCTCCATGTGTTGCTGCGAGAGGCAGGCCGAGTGGTTCCGCGAGAGCGTCTGGTGGATATCGTTCTGAGCCGAAAATTCTCGCCTTTTGATCGAAGCATCGATATGCACGTGAGCAAGATCAGAAAAAAATTAGGTGATTCGGATTCCGGGATCGACCATATTAAGACCGTCCGCGGCGTCGGTTACATTTTTACCCGCCCTCAGGAATCCGCTTCAGAGAAGGCGGGCACGGAAAAGATTGCTCAGGCAGAGAAAACCAGGAGTGGTGTGTCATGAGACTTTTCCTGAAGATCTTTTTGTCATATTGGCTGGCGCAGGCGCTATTCGTGGTGCTGGCGATCTTGATCACGGTCGCGATGCGCGAACGCGGTGAGTCCGCCATTTGGGATGCCCAGCAGGGTGCTGTTTTGACCAAAGCGGTGCAGGCCTATCAACACGGCGGCGAAGCCGAAGTGAAGCGTTATCTGGACGAAGTACGCGAATCGCAACATGTGCGCGCCTACTTACTGGGCGATCAGGGCGAGAGTCTCTCGGGGCGTGATTTGACTCGTTGGGCGGAATCGCTTGCGAAGGGTGTCGAGCCACCCGCGCGCGACTTTTGGCAGCGCATCATGCCAAGTCCGTTCCGGCGCCAGGCTTTAGTGGCGGCTGATGGTCATCGCTACACTCTCATTGCCTTAGTGCCTCCGAGCGGGCCATTCGGTCCGAGTGGCATTCCCGGTCTGAGCATTCTAATCGGGATCATCTCATCCGGGCTCGTCTGCTATCTGCTGGCCCGGTACCTAACGTCCCCTGTGGTTCGGCTGCGAGCGGCCACGCAACGGTTGGCGGCGGGTGATCTTACTGCGAGAGCGGGCGGAATGACCGAACGCCGGCGCGATGAAATGGCGCAACTGGTGCGCGATTTTGACACCATGGCCGAGCGGCTTGAGGAGTCGGTGAACGCTCAATCCCGTTTGTTGAACGACATCTCGCATGAGCTTCGTTCACCGCTGGCACGCCTAAATGTCGCGTCAGCGCTGGCTCACCAGCGATCAGGGCCAGACGCGCACAGCGCGCTGGAACGCATCGATCTGGAAGCTGATCGCCTGAATAATCTAATTGGAAGTCTTCTCACCATCGCCCGCCTTGACAGTGGCAGCGATGCGCGACAGAAGTCCCCCGTTCTGTTGGGGGAAATGATCGAGGGAATCGCGGCGGATGCGGATTTCGAAGCGCAAGGTCATAATTGCGGCGTGAAGTCCGTTATCAAGAATGACTGCCAAGTTCTCGGAGTTCCCAGTCTCTTGTACAGCGCGATCGAAAACGTTGTCCGCAATGCCGCTCGCTACACAAAGGAAGGCACCAGCGCGGAAATTTCGCTGGAGCGGAGCCAAAACGGTAATGCTGGTGAAGCTCTCATCCGGATTGTTGATTTCGGTCCAGGAGTTCCCGAGGACGCCCTAGACAAACTGTTCAGGCCGTTCTATCGCATAGATGATTCACGCGGCCGACTCACGGGTGGCGCCGGACTAGGTTTGGCCATTACCGACCGTGCGGTGCGCCTGCACGGAGGCACCGTCAGGGCCTCCAACCGGGTGGAAGGTGGCTTACAGATCGAGATTCGTCTACCTATTGCGCCAGTTGATGACAACATAACGAGGGTGCCTGCGGAAGCCAAAATTGACCCCAAGGTTGCGGGCGAAGTTCGCTCCGTGGCGGTTCCGGCAGAAACTACCTCCAGCCGTTCGACATGATCGAATTGCAGGCAACTTTATTGTTTCTAATTGGTTCCAACCAACCAGCGCTGGTTGCTCTTCACAGATATTCCTGATACACACATACCCGATTCAAAATCATGCAATAGAACTGCGTGTTTGGTTGCTAAAGCCACTGTTGGCGCGGGTTTTAGCGGTTTCTGTTCCGTGCAAGACTTTCTGATCCGTTCAGTTCAGATATGGTAATCTCAGTCAAAATTGATATCATTTGATATCACTCCGCAGGTAGGATGCAGCGAGGAAAACAGCCATGTCTCTCCTGACTCGGCAACCCAGAGGGAGCCACCTACCTCGCAGGCCCACCGCTTATCCATTTCCTTCAGAAGTGTCATCCCTTTTTTATTTCGACGTTGTCAATTTTCTGCATGATTAGCTCCGCCCACTGGACAGACGCGGCAATTAATTTGTCGGTTCGCGGGCTTTCATTAGGGCCACCGAACAAATCATCAGCTCGGGGCATGTGGTGGGCAAGGAGAATCCCAGCGATAATTCCGATCACGCGCTTGCGGCCTTCGTCCACGGAGGCAGTTTAGCACTTTCGCTTTATGTTCGCTATGAAATCTACACTTTTTCTTCGTCTTGACTTCGATATTTTCCGTGGCCAATAATTTAGAAAAAATCTTGCCCTCGGAGGCGGCAGGAGGTCGTATGAGCATGGAATACGGTTGGTTAAATCTGTACAAAGCAGCGGTCTTGGAAACAGACTGGTCGAAAATAAACGAGCGCATCGAAGCAGTAGAGCTTGCGTTGAAAGCTAGACTCTCTGAATTCTCTCTGAACCACGGCGGAACTCCCGAAGAAAATCAGGCCATTATTGACGCAACAAACAAGCTCAACATCTTGCGTAGAGAAATTGCTGCGTGGCAGGGATCGCAACGGGCGGGTTAGGCATCAAGCTATTTTGTTCAGTTCACTGCAGAGTTCGCGGAGGCGCTCATCCCGTTCGGTATATCCAAGAATTTCGTCTGCTGGACGGCGAAATCGTGTGTCTGGATAAACGTGGCAAGCCGCAGTTTCGTGATCTGTTATTTCATCGCGGTGAGCCATGCTTTTTTGCTTTCGACCTGTTGATGACAAACGGGAAAGATTTTCGGACTGAGAAATTGACCGACCGCAAACAAGAACTCAAGCGACTGCTGTCAAAGATTCCTGAATCTCGGATGCGATACGCCGACCACGTTGAGCACTACGGTACGGCATTGTTTGAACGCGTGTGCAAGCTGGATCTTGAGGGCATCGTGGCCAAGCATAGTCTCGCGCCGCACACGACGGAGCGCACGACGTGGTTCAAGATCAAGAACTGTAATTATTCTCAGATGGCAGGGCGCGAAGAACTATTTGAGCGCGGACGTCATAAGGAGCCTGTCGCTGGCTGGCATTGCTGTGAACTAGCTTGTGCCGAGGTGGAGAATGCATTGTCAGATTGAGGCATGCATTCAGTGACAGTGACACAGGCACACCGTGCTCAAACCGTGCCGTCGCTGAATGCGCCGAATGTGGAGCGGCGATTTGTGCTGAATGCAGAACGTGGTGTTGCGGGCAATCGTTCTGCGAATCATGTGGCGATTATCACGTAAAGACTGAATGCGTGAGGAAGCCCGCTCAGAACGAGCGCCATATTTTTGGTTCGTACAAGGCTGGTTAGTCAGTTCGTTCCGACTGTAAGCGCTGTGAATCTCTGCCAACCAACCGCTCTTGTTTGGTTTCGAGGAGCTCAGTGATTTCCCTAATCAGCGCCATTAATTTCTGTGAATCTTGTTCGTTGGCTGCTTGCGCGCAAAGTTCCATCCATTTCTCTTTGTTCTCTCGCATGGCCCATTACCTCCTCGGCATGTGCCTGCTTGAATCCACAAGACATGTAGCACGAACCGTGCCATCAGTTTATTTTGAGCGTTTTGCCGCATCAGCGAACTAAGTGAGAGCGAAAAAAATGCTAGAGGCACGAAAATTAGTAATACAGGAAATACCTTATGCGGCTACGTCCATTTATCTATTTTTCAAAAGTACGCTACCGTACTGAATCTAAAAGACTTGACGCTGACTCCGCATTCGCTCTATAAGGACGCATGGGGCGCCGGGGCGTATGAGGCTACATGAGCAATACCAACGACGCAAACCATCCTGAGTGGCGACAACTCTGCCAAGTTGCTTTGTTCGAACTCGACCCAGTGAAATTACTCGAACGGATCACCCTTGCTCGCCATGCCGTTCTTGATCGCATCGAAGACGGCTATTCGAAACCAAAAAATGGCGAACAAGTCGCGTTGCGGGAAGCACTGACCATACTAGACACTTTGCGCAGGACTACGGGGCGTCAAAATGGCTATCAGTCAAAGGCTAGTTGATCCTTTCCGAGAGATCAGAGTGCCGATCAGCTATAGCTGGCACGACTCTTACAAAGCGGCTCCTCTCGAGTCTGAAATACACAAAAGGCGGCTGGAGCTTTCTCAACGCGCTGAACGGTCTGAGGGTTCTGCGAATGGATGCGGCTGCTTGGCGGGAGCGGCGGAATCTGAAGTAGGTTCTAGCAGCAACTATGCTAGTCATTGTCAGCGTGAGCCGTCTGGACAACGACAGGATTGAGGTTGGAGTAGCGAGGCCCCAGCACGATTCGAATCCCACCCACAATTACCGTTCCGAAAAAGAGGTACGAGCGGTGCTGTCAGATTTTG
>Ga0207693_10001124_pt1 | contig 24018 bp, 32 predicted proteins | sample LARL81metaG_FD_184347 | JGI IMG/M metagenome (GOLD analysis project Ga0207693, IMG submission 184347) | Corn, switchgrass and miscanthus rhizosphere microbial communities from Kellogg Biological Station, Michigan, USA - LAR L8-1 metaG... | ecosystem: Host-associated > Plants > Roots >... | reverse complement strand
GCCGTTGATACGGGCATGGAATCCGGCTAAATCCCCGGTCCCATCGAAGAATAAACAGAGTGCGAGGCCAGTCGCCAAATCGAGTGTGCAACGGCCTACAGCTCGGTTGCCGTTCCCGGCATCGAGGACGATGTTACTGTCCAGCAAGCCCACCGGAATGCCAGCTGCCTGATCGTAGAAGACCTTCGAGCCGACTGGTATCGCTGCGACATTGGAAGCAGTGACCGTGCAGAAGGACCCGGCGAGGCCGGTGTACTGCGAGCAGTCTTTTCTCACATGGAGAGATCTTCCTCCGGCCGCCGATAGTAATGCCGGACCTAGTAAGAGAGTTAGGGTTACAAGGCCCGCGACCAGCCCGGGCGTAGAGACGATCTGGAGACGACAGTGCTTCATAACGCTCCTTTGGTAGCCTGTGTGTGTGCATTCATGGATTGCGTACCCCGCTGCCTTCGGAAATCGCCCTGCCTCAACAGGGGCGGTAAGCCGACGGAAGAGCCTCGGATGACAGAATTTCATGAAGGTCGTGGAAACGAAGTAGGCGTGAAGCTGGGCAAGACGTTTGTCCCGCTTCGCACCTGTCTCGCTAAAACGCCTAATGTTTACTCTTGAGAAGAATGATCGATCCGCTCAGAATCGCCTGCAGTTGCCAACCCAGGATCGACCACTACAAAGTGCGAGGTGTTCCCCGATGGTGATACCACAAACTGTAAGTGAACGTCGGGCATCCCCGCAATCACAATTGTTGCCGTTCCCGTGCAGTCCGGATTCACCAAATAGGTTCCTGAGCCAGGACGCCAGCCGGGCGCGATGTTGCCATTAACTCCCACTGCGTCGACTTGCGTAAAGTTCCCTTTGCCATCATAAGTGGCTTTGACGATGCCAGCGAGGACTAATGGGGCAGACCCATCCGGGGGATAAATTAACCCGTGAAGGGAATTGGCCCAGGTGCCTTTGAGGGTTAGATTGCTGCAAGGACGGGCATGAGCCGTCAAGGTTGACGATACCGTCAGAGCGAGAGTTAGCAAGAACAGTGAAATACGATACTTCATTTTGCCTCCAGAGTGTTCTAGTTTGCGTATTAAGTGTCGAAGACCCCACACAGCCGGTTACAACCATAGGCACGCCAGCCGTGGCCTGTTCCCAATTGCTCACTCTTTGCAACCGAAGGTTGGAATTGACAGTTGAGCACCGCCCAGACCAATCCACGACATGAGCAAATTCGACTGGATGCCTTAATGGCTCATGAGCGCCTGAGACGTGCTTAACTCCTCGGATCAGTCGACCGAAATGCGTTCTCCTGTTACGCCGCCGGTTACCTCAGTGACGAAGTTGCCGGACGGGTCATAGATGTCCAAGGTGAAGGAACCGCTGTGCGTATTGCCGCCTTGACCTACTGTGACTGTTTCACTGAGGTGGATGGTTCCCAGGAAGTTTCCGTTCGTGTCGTAGCTCCACACGCGGTGAGCAAGCTTGTAAGCCCCGTGCGAAATATGCTTCCACACCCCCAGGCAGACGTTGCCCGCTCTTGGATCAACATTCGGGTTGTGAACTTCCGTTCCCCCAGCATTCCAAAGCTGGTACGCTTCCTGAATGGTTTGATCGCCGATCGTGAACTGGATCTGCCAAAGGCCGACCATAGACCTGCCAGTGTTGCCTCCGCCGGAGGAAGAGTTCGGTTGGATCGGGCGGGATTGACCATGAACGGAAGCCGCCGCCCCTATCGCGGATAGAGAATCGCCGCACGATGCTAACGCGCTGCCGCTGAGTCCAACTGCTAGGACCATGCAGGCAGCAAGGCTTACGACTAGGGTGATGCCGTTCTGAGTGCGAATAGTCTTCATAGATCTCCTATTAGTTGACTGTTTAGGTAGTTAGGCCGCAGAGTACTTCCCTAGGCGGAGTCGGAGCCGACGCCTCACGAGGCTACAACAGCTATCAGCACAGGATTTAGCCAAGAAGCAGGCGGGTTGAAAGAGCAGAGTTAGCAGAGGAGAGAACAGAAGAGTTCCCGAAGTCTGCAAGAGTCAGTCAACTGCCCTGTGTAAAACGGCGAGACTCTGCGGACATTGATCTTCCGTGGCTGCGCAAATATTCTTGGCACTAACGCCGTGACCGACTCGCGATGTTCCAATGAAGAAGCAGCCCTCACGACTACCATCTCACTTGTTTGAACGTTGCCTTCGTCGAAGGGCGTTTCTGGAACATCTGCCTTGGGCAACATCAGCAATGGGACGGCGAAAAGCAGGTAAGCGGCTGCAAGTCGAATTGTACTCGCATAACGCAGGAACATAGACTTATACCGGTAGTAGTAAGTGGGCCTACGAAGGGAAAACAGACTAGCTAGGAAGAAGCCTCCCACATCGTTCCTGCGACGATGCGCTCAAACCGAATTATTGTCAAGGGAAATAAACGGGAAATAAACGACAAGCGGGTGTGTTGGCTTAACATATGCCGAAATTCATGCTGCCTGAAAAGGCACTAGCTCGCTTAGTCGGAGACGAAGGTGCCTCCGTCGCAGACCGTGTTAACGCCTTGAAGATGATTTCTCGTCCCGCATTGTGTATGCGGCGACTGCTTCACCGCTCCCACACCCACCCACCACATGTGCCATCCAAACTGCGGCCTTGGCATATGCGAAAGAAATTCAGTTAAGGAAAATGCGGCCACCAAGACCTACACACAGGCAGCCACGACGGCCACAGGAACAGCACGACGACCAGCCCATCGACACCACAGGAAACAGTCTAGGAATCTAGCCTATGACAACACTATTTCAGCGACTGCGATTGAAGCAACAAGCCGACAAAGCGAAGGCCGAGGCTCGTTTGGAAAAGCGACGTGGCTTTGCTAAAGCGGGAGCCGAGCGTGCACGAAAGCGGAAATTGGCTGAGAACGGGCTACAGGACCTGCCAGTAAATATCGCCGTCGCCATCGAGCACTTACCAGCGTCGCCAGCACCAACGCCTGAACCGGTGAAGGTAGAAGCCAGTGTGGAGGATTTAGTAGCCAGGCTGGAGCTAATCAAGGACCGAATTTTCCGCCTCCATGCGGTCTTTGCTACATCTCTCAGTATTGATTGCGCAATCGAGGCTAACAAATTCGTCGGGCTGTTCCAGGATCTCGCGGAGGAGCTACGTCAGCGGGACGCTGCCGCCCTGGAGAAGATCGTTGCAGGTCATCAAGCCATCCTCACCAGCCCTCCAATCCCGGTGCGCCAGACCATCCCAATCGCGACGCAACGATGGTGCGAAACAAGATGGGAGGCCATGAAAGCCCCTGTAAATCGAGCGCCAGCCCGTGCTGCCGACCAAGTGCACGATGGTCTCGGATGGATGTTGTAGACATGAATGACCTCATCCTGCCCGCAGTGGTGGAACGCATGTATCGTGACTTGGCTCACTTCAAGCCATCGCGACCGCCCGCGCAGGTAACAGCGGAGGCGAAGCAGATCACCCTCGCCCGTGATGATGTGACCGCGATCCTTCTTCGTACTCGCAGCCCATCCGCAGAGCAACTTCAACAGATCCTATCCCGAGAGCGAGAACTCATGCTTACCAACACTCAGCGCGAACAGATAGCTCTCGATCTTTCGCTCCTCCTGGCTCATCGGTTCCGCCAGGCCAACGGACCGAGGGACAATCCAACGGATGAATTTATTTCAAAAGTGCTGGGGTACTCGGAGACGCCGTTCGGCTTAGTTGAGAGAGGTTGGGTCAACGCTGAGTTACGGGCGGGGTCAACAGCGATCCTGCGGTGCAAAAATCACAAACCGCCCGACTGTGCTTGTTCGAGTTCGGTACGCGCAACGCTGTGGTAGGCCGGATCGGCAGGCGAAAAGACTCCATTGGCGTGGGCAGCTAATATGATCTACGAATTCCTGGCTGAGCTGGAATTGGCATCCAGGCCCGAGGCTTGTTAGATTCTCGGTGAGTGTAATGTGCCTGGTTTCGACAATTGGGCATGCTTGCGATGGCAGCGCCTTTCGGCAGCTTGAGAACGCGAGTAAGGCACCGTGTAAGGTCCTCTGGCCCTTTTGCTGACGAATTGGCTCTACGCGAAGTACCTTCTACATCGGGCTAGAAAGGCTCAGACCGAACGGAATGAACTGAGCGTAGCAGTATCTCTACTGCTGATGCACGACGCCTCAGAACTGGTAATGCTTGCCGCCTCGGATCACCTTCAACTCGTCAAGTGGTCCTTCATGGAATTCTGGGATAAGGTCAAGAAAAGCGGGCGAAGAGAACCGGGACATAAAAGTCCGATGGAGCGCTTGAATCACTTGCGAGTAAGCTTCAAGCACAAAGGAACACTCCCGCACGCTCAAACGGTTCGTGATCTTCTACCTAGGGTTGATGCGTTCTGCGAAGAAGTCACCAGTGACTTGCTTGATCTGGACTTCGGAGAACTGAGTCTCGCCGACTTGGTTGGCGATGACGATGTACGTAACACTCTCCACGAAGCCGAGGGCGCGCTAAAGAGCTGCAACCAGGCTACCGCGTTTCAGAAGGTACGTATCGCGTTCGACAAACTCCACCGTTTAATTGCGAAAGACGCCATCCTTATCACAGAACCAACTGGTCGTGACCGGAATTTGCACGAGTCAGTCCTGGAGTCTGTGAGGACGTTGAACGTGCTGATGTTGGGGATTGATCCGGTGCGGTACCAGCATTTTATTTCGAATACGCCGCGCCTCTCGCGATCATCATCCGGCCTATATCAATGTATAGTTCAACGCGACTACAGCAAAGTGCCAGATGAGACTTTTCAGGCGTGCTTGGAGTTTGTAGTGGAGGTAGCTTTGAATGCTCAAGCGTGATCGGAATTGCTATGGAACGATCCTTGATATGTGATTCGCGCCTTGCATGTAAGCACCCGACTAGTCAATTTGTTCGGTTACAAGGACCTGCGACAATAGGTGGCAATGAAAGAATTGTTCTCAGCTTTTAACACCGATTTTTTTCGCGCCCTCACAACCCTAATTATTCCTGGAGCGCTTGCAGTCAGCACTTGGAGCATTCAGCTAGTATTGACCTTTGGACCTTTGAAGAACCTCATTAAAGATAATCACGTCGAATCGGCTCTCGTTCTCTTCATTGCGGTAGTGTTCGTGGGCTTGGTGATTGAAGACATCGGTGCTCGCATCGAGTCCTTGCTGGATACTCACGCTGATGGGGAAACGCAAGGAAAGCATACAAAGGACTGGTACGAATATTTGAGAACAGCGTTTGTTTGCGAGCCTATCGGAAGACGCTACATAAGAACTCTTGTGACGCGACTTAAATTTGAACTTGGAACAACTATTGCAATTCTAATTGCCGATACCGGCCTTGTGGTGCTTTGGGTAGGCGGATTCTCTTCTTACAGATTGTCGATAATCTTGCTGCTCTTGTCCTTACTTGTCGCCGCGTACCTGGGATTCTTGGAAGCTCCCGCCAGCCACCGATTGCTTGGTAAAGCGCGAAGCGAACTGCTTGAAGGAATCAGAGTCGTGAACTCTGGCAAATAGCCTTAAAGCAGTCATCCCGCGCATTCGCTGCGGAACCTTGCGCGGTCTCGGCGGGCAAGTAAGCGCGCGGTATTGAGGTCGTCGCTACGGCCTTTGCCCGATTGCCACGTCATCAGTCTACGCATACTCTAATCACACTGTACCCTCCGGTCGAGGGCGGCCAGGCTTGCTTCCACAAAGGTGACCTCTATGGCCGCCCTTCGTTATCAACTGGCTTCGTTCTCCGTCTCCCGCTGCATTTCCCAGATGATCTGCCGCACCTCCGCGAGATCGATGACGTGCGCGTCTGGTGGGTAGGTCCCGGCCTTACGCGCCATCATTGCAACCGATGAGAGGAAGGTGACTACGTCGAGGGATTTCTTCATCGCTCACCTCTTCAATGCTTGGTCGTATCCTTTTCGTCGGCCTGAATGGTGACATCAACCTCTGCGCCTTTCTTTAAGCGCACTGTGTCACCATCTTTGTCGGTCAGGGCATTGTCAACCCGGATCTCGCGGTAAAGATCGTCAGCTCCCTTGACTTCGATCTCGGCTTTTTCTGGGACGCTTGGGTGTGGAGAGGGAATTACTTTCTGCACAACGCCCGGCATGGTTGTGCTTGGCTTCTCATCTTGATCGTTTGTATTTTTATCCATGCTGATTCTCCAACTCTGCTGACCGCAATTCTACGCGCGCACGACGGATGAATTAAAAGAAGAAGCAGTGAGAGTACGTCAGCGTACAAAGCCCTTGTGGGCCATTGACGATCCCTGATCCTCGAAGTAAACTCCCGCGCGATCAAACTCCCCCGAGGCGACCCGCGCCGTACCGGTTTACTCCTATGCGACGCGGGTTTGGAATCGGCACCGGACTGTGTCAGCTATCTTTGATGTGAAATCCGCAGAGAAAAAGTTGCGAGAGGGTTCATGGAATAGCCGGGGCGCACCGAGAGCCCCAGACTGCGAAAAATGCCTTGGGTTTGTAAAAGCGGCAGGGTCGCGCTGTGAATTGACCCGCTCTGTATGCGACCCTACCGACAACACTTGGTCTCTCGGAATATTCTGGCGAACATACTACTACTCCAACCCGCTTCTTGCCCGCGTCGTGGGGATGAGATTGAACGGCGCGGGCTTTTTAGCGGCTCATCACATCCATCGCTGACAGCCAACCAATGCGGAAAAAGCTGCGGTCCATGAAGTGTGTTACCTGCGGCAAGGTGAAGTTGCATCGCGGCACATCTTCCAGAAAACAGCGCAGACTTGTTCGGTACGCAAGCGTACAATGCGAGCCTTAGCGGAGCGTGCCATATGTCGTGCGCACGATGCTCGTCCCTAAATGAGGCGGAATTCACATCAGAGATGATGATTCACTTCTCCGGTCCTGGTCACCTTGCCAATCCTGGCATCCTGGTGTTCCAGAAGATATGGATTTGTTTGGACTGCGGCGCATCTCGCTTCATCATGCCGACCAAAGAATTGCGGTCACTGCGAGCCGGTGACGCTCGGTCTGCGGCTGCTTAGTCGTCACTGGCGGTCAGAGGCAGCGCCTCAACCACATCTCTCGACAATGTGGCGCTGATGAACTGCCCGCCATCAAGAACCGCTTCCACGGCGGCCAGAAGGTGAATGGCATCCATCTTCATCACGTACCCGGCCGCCCCAATGGCGAACGCCTCATGCACAATGCTGGTAGAGGATTCTTGACTTACGAAAATGATCTTGGCCTTCGGAGCAAGCTTCCGAATCTCGCGGGCGGCAGCGATTCCATTCAGGCTCGGCAGACCGATGTCAAGAAGGATCAGATCAGGCTGCAGTTCCTTCGCAAGGCGCACCGCTTCTAATCCATCGGATGCTTCGGCGACGACGTGAAGCTCACGCCTCTTCCCGAGCGTGGAAACTAGAAACTGCCGAAACGCTTCGAAGTCTTCCACTACGAGAATCCGGGTAATACCGGAGACAGTAGCCATGCTTCTTTAACCCTTCGACAGTTAAGATGTTGCGAACTGCGAAAGAGTCTACTACTACCCGATGTAGTTGTGGGCTCGGTACGGTATCGAACGAAGGAAGTGAGCGGACCGGAGCGCAGAGTAGTACCCGGCTCTAGGATGGCTCCTGTGCGGCACGGCTGAACTACTCTGAGGCTTTTAGTTTGGCGATCCGATCGACCAGAGCCGTGATCCTCTTACGCCGCTCCCAAATAACTTCCGCCTCGTCCCGCGTCATGCCCAGGAACGTTGCATTCTGCAGGCCGTCGTTCTGCAGTTTAAGAAGGGCGTGCATCTCCCGTTCGAGTTCTTCGATGTTGGGCGCGGACGAATCCCCTGGGCTGGTGTACGACATTCAGTTTCCTTCGCCGGTTTCTTCCCGTACTTTGCGTGCTTGGATGCACGGTCGGTTTTCTTGCGATGGCAGCCTAAGTTCTGACGTTCGTAGCGGTCAAGGTGACCGCTGAGCTGCCTCACTAGTTGGGAGAATTTGCCCCGATCTTGATTGCGTGAATCATAGTGGGCTGTGGCGGCTCGGTCTCTACGGTGTTTGCTGTATGGTCGCGACGCCATCGTTTCCAACATGGCGATGCATTGGAGAAGCACGAGCATGGGCTCGCTGAACTGGAACGTCAGACCGGCGTCATCGAGTCGGGGACGCCAACCTTTCAAGAACTTGCAGGAACGTAAGTTTTGGCGCGCTACGGTGATGCACGGTCACAGCGGGATCGCCCCCGAGAATCCAACGGATTGCGGACGCCAAGATGATGAATATGAAGGGCATCAACAAGTAGGGAAAGCCATGATTGGAATGTTACCGCCCCTTTTGGACGGCATGCCGCGCAGGACACAAAATCGCACTCGGGATCAGCCCTTGTCGTCTAAGAGGTAAGCGTTCACCTTGTTAGAGCCCCCTGCCTGTCACGCAGGAGGCCGCGGGTTCGAGTCCCGTCGCTCCCGCCAACTTTCCGCTGGGAGCGACGTTTGACCACGAGAACGATCACACGATCGTTCGATTCCTGATCTCCGGTTTAGTCGTCCCGCAACGAATCGTACATGACGCTCGCTCGGTTCGGTGACAAACGGCTAGCGGGCGCTATAGTTTTGTCGCCGCATAGAGAAGATGTCGGACCTTCGGCTCGCCGGCGAGGTAACTGTAGACCCTTTGTTCCAACTCACGATCCGCTTTTGTCTGCCGCTCGTGTTGACGCTCATGTTCGGCCCACGAATGGACCAGGAATATTTCCACAAACCGATTGGCCATCTCGACATCGCGATAGATACCCCATTGGTACGCTCCATCCCGACGCCGAAGCCGGGCGTATTGCCGCATTGCTTTCACGAATTTCGATTCTAGCTCTGTAACAACCGAGTATTCGATGGTGACCAACACCGGGCCATCAAGAAGTTCGTTTCCGACTTCTTTGACAATGACCGGCATGCGCCAGTGATTCCACGGAGTGAGATCCGCCGTGGAATCCGGGAGCTTGGCGAATAGGGCGAGGATCGCGCTCCCGACGGTACCAAACCCAGAATAGATCAGAGCCAACCGCACACTCCGATGCTGGGCGACACCGCCCCAGAAAGCACTTCCCAGGGCAAAACTTCCCATATAGACAAGCGTGAAAATTGCCAACACTCGTGCCCGCACCCAATCTGGAGCGAGGTTTTGCGCCAACGCATTGATAAGAGAGATAAAGAGAACCCAAGCCGCGCCGCTCACGAGAATGACCAGTGCAAGAGTGCTCAACCGATGCAGCCGAGTGATCGTCACGATCGCGGTGCCCAGGATCACTACGCCGGCCGAGACAATTATCTCCGTGGAGAAGCGTGCGCGTAACTTCTGCATGAGCAAGGCACCGCCGATCGCGCCTGCCCCAAAGCACCCCAGCAGAATCCCGTACCCGATCGCCCTCTCATCCACGCTTCTGGCAACTGAGGGCAGTAACGCAAACAGCGAACTGGAAAAGAACAGAACGATGCCCGTGCGAATTAGGACCGTAAGTATCGCCGGAGAATTGCGAACATAGCGAACCGCGGCGACGGTAGCCCCCGTCAATGTCTCCGGAGGCGCGCTCTGCTTCCGAATTGGCCTTTTCCACCGGGCGATTACGACGATGACGCCGCAAAACGATATGACGTTTGCGATAAAGGCTGTGGAGACACCCGCAACCGCAATTAGCATGCCGGCTAATGCCGGGCCCACTGCTCTGGCAAGATTGAATTCGATGCCGTTCAAAGCGGATGCCGCTGCCAGGTCGTCTTTGGATACCAATTCGGGCAGGACGGCCCGCCAGGTGGGAGTCTCAAACGCGTCTCCAGCCGAGAAAGCGAATGTCAGCGCGAGCAACAGCCAGGGCGAGGTCAGGCCGGCGATGGTCAGAATGGCCAGAATCAGCGCCACTCCCATCATCCACACTTCTGTAAATAGGACGAGTCGACGGCGATCGAAGATATCCCCAGCGGCGCCCGCAGGAAGTGCGAGCAAAAAGTAAGGAAGGGAAGCCGCAGTCTGAATGAGAGCGACATATCCCGGGCCCGCGTGCAGTGAAACCATTAACCACGCGGCGCCGACGCTCTGCATGAAGGTGCCGATATCGGAGACAAGATCTGCGATCAGCAGATTGCGAAAAGCCGGAACGCGCAGTGGCCGCCCTAAACCTGCCGAATTTCCTACCATTGAGCCTTTTCCGTGGGCGATAAAATCAATCTGCGCTCGGCTCCTCAGACATTCGAGACGAACGTTTCGAAAAGACGTCCGGTCAGCGCTCCAAAGACAAACCCTCCGACGTGGGCCAAATAAGCCACACCGCCGGTCTGCACCTGCGCGACAGATCCTGCGTGCACGAGTTGGGTGATGAACCAGAAACCAATCAGGAGCGCTGCCGGTATGAAGGTGATTTTTACGAATATAAAGATGAATAGGACCGCCTTGATCTTGTCTCGCGGATAAGTCACGATGAACGTGCCCATCACGGCAGCAATGGCTCCGCTCGCTCCCAGATTTGGGACGGTGGAATGAGGATCGGCCACGACCTGGGCAAGCATCGCGACCAGTCCGCCAGCCAGATAGAAGATAAGATAACGGCCGCGCCCCATGGCGTCTTCGATCTCAGGGCCAAAGGCCCATAGAAAGATCATGTTTCCGATAATGTGCGACCAGCTGCCGTGCATGAACATCGCGCTGAGAATGGTGACCCAGCGATGGCCGGAGATGATCTGTGCAGGAATCGCGGACCACTCCATGACAAATGCGTCGCCGCGTGTAAGTTCAAGAAGAAACACGAGGACATTTACTGCGATGATGAACGCGGTGACGACCGGCAGTCGCGCTGGCCGTCGCGAAGCGTCGCTGAGTGGAATCAATCCTCCCACTTAAGTCTCCATTCACGGCAAGGCATGTTCGTAAAGCACCAACGGTTCATTCTGCCGAAGCACAAAAGCAGCAAAATTCTACTCCAGTTTGGAATTCCAGGCCGGTACGCTGCACTCATCTCACATTCGTTTGGTGCGAAGCGATTCGACCATGGCACGAATTTCGCGGTTCTCGAAAAAAGGGCTTCGGTGCTCATCAGTGTTTTGGATGGCAACATTCACCATTGCCCGCGCCAGATCGTCAGCGCGAATCACCTGGTTGGGAAATACCAACCGAAACACTGGGTAGACGGCGCGCAATAGTCGATAGCCAAGATTCGGTTCCTTCCGAGGCTCCACGGGATAGATGTATGCTGGTCGAAAAATGTAGACGTGTGGGAATCCGGCCGATAGGAGTGCAGTCTCAGCTTGTCCTTTGTAGCGTGCGAAGGGAATCCGACTACGTCCGGTTGGGTCTGCTCCATTCCCGCTCAGGAACGAGAAAGCCACGCGGGCGCTGCCGGCGCGGAGAACCCGCGCGAACTCGGTCGGATAGTCCACAGTAATCGTGCGGAACTCCGCATCAGAAACTTTCCCTGTGTAGGTGCCAAGGCAAAAGACGGCCACGCCTTGCCCCGTGAGAACATTCAACAGCTGGAACAGTCCACGAAGTCTGCATGCAACATCTCTCTCAGCTTTGCGTGCTTCACACCGAGTTTCTTGCGTCCGATTGCCGTCACACTCCCAACAGCCTGGTGGTCAATCGGGTAACGGAGTGCGTAGCCGCCAACCATCCCACTCGCGCCCACGATGACAACTCTTGATTGGCGACAGCGGCCATAACTCGGGCGGGAATGTCGAATCGGCTTCCGATTCTGGCTGCAGTCTTTTCGACCGTGTCAAACAGTACAGAGTCAGTTCCTAAGCGAGCTGCCGCCCCGACGTTTTCGGCGCGATCATCCAGGTACAAGATGTTTTGCGGAGCCGCTCTGAGTAGTTTGAGACAACGAAGTAAATCGCCTCCAAGGATCAACTCGCGGGAATAACTTCGCTGGTCGGCAGTTTACACATTTGAGCGAGCAAGCATTTGACGGAGATGCCAACCATCACAGTTGCAGATCAGCTGTCCGCGCAGGAACTGATCCGCCTGAGCCTCGAGGGAGACGGCCAGGCTTTCTCAGAGCTCGTGAAGCCGTATCGGCCGATGTTTTACAAGAAGGCACTATCCATGGTGCTCAATGAGTCGGATGCGGAGGACGTGACCCAGATTGCGCTCCTTAACGCCTTTAGGAAGCTCTCGCAGTTTCGACTCGATGCCCAGTTCCGGACCTGGGTGACAAGCATTGTGATTAATGAAGCCCTTATGTGGCTGAGAGCCCGCCGCAGATTCAAACAGGAATCGCTCGACCCCGAGGAACGGGAAGGCGGATCATCGTCAATTGATATTGCTGACCCGCGAGAAAATCCATCCCAGGTTTTCGAAAGGAAGCAGCTTCGAGGCGCCATCCTCAAAGGTGTCTTCCTTTTGCCGTCGCTTCTTAGAAGCGTATTTATATTGCGCGACTTGCGGCTGCTCAGCATAGCTGATACGGCTAAAAGGCTGGGGATCACCGAGACCTGTGTCAAGACCAGATTGCGGCGTGCGAGATTGCAGCTGCAGAAAAGTCTCACTCATTTCCGTGAGGCACATCGGACCGTCAACGGCGAGGTCGGACAAATCACTCAGACTGTCAGCCAGTTGAGAACAATCTATGGTTCTGGATTGGGGACCGACGCTTCTCCGCGGGTGATTGAGCTGCAGGCAAAGTTTGTCTTTTAGCCAGCCCCCCTTGCTGACATGCGGCCTCGCCCGAGGCCGCCTTTTTTTATCAGCAGTCTTCATTTTGCGAATCGGTGGAATAAAAGGGAGGCCTTGCCGGTTATCAACTCTGAGAGCAGCAAGACGGAGGACACATGGCAGAAAAGAAACAGGATTTCATCGATCAGAGAACGAACAATCTCAACAATGACGGAGTCGACCGACGCGGATTTCTGAAGTGTATGGCGTGGGCGGGAACCGGCCTGGTTTGGACCTTGAGCGGAGGAGTCCCCGTATCGAAGGTGTTCGCCAAAGGTGCGAAAAAGAAAGCGATGGGCGGGGACTTCACCTTCGTCCAGATCAGCGATAGCCACATCGGTTTTGATAAGCCGGCAAATCCGGATGTCACTGCGACGCTGCGGGTAGCGATCGACAAGATCAACGCTTTGCCACAGAGACCCGATTTCATGATTCACACCGGCGATCTGAGCCATCTCTCTAAGCCCAGCGAATTCGACACCCTCGATCAGGCTCTACGTGGAGCCGCCGCGAAACAGACTTACTTCGTTCCCGGTGAACACGACATGCTCACCGACAACGGCGAGCAGTACCTCCAGCGTTTCGGCAAGGGCTCAAAAGGGACCGGCTATTACAGTTTCGACCACAAGGGCGTGCACTTCGTCGGGCTCGTGAATGTCGCCAACCTGAAGGCAGGAGGCTTGGGATCGCTCGGTCACGAGCAGCTTGAGTGGCTGGAGGATGATCTGAAGGGCCGCTCTGCCAGCACACCCATCGTGCTCTTTGCGCACATTCCACTGTGGACGATCTATCCCGATTGGGGCTGGGGTACCGACGACAGCGAAGAGGCCTTGTCTTATACAAAACGGTTCGGCTCCGTGACTGTGCTCAACGGGCACATCCATCAAGTCATGCAAAAAGTCGAAGGAAAGGTCTCGTTCCATACCGCGATGTCGACGGCCTTCCCCCAACCGGCCCCAGGAAAAGCTCCTTCGGCTGGGCCTATGAAGGTGCCTGCAGACCAGCTGAAAAAGGTCTTGGGAATTACGGATGTGAACTATCTGGTCAGTGGGAAGAGCCTGGCAATTGTGGATTCGCCGCTTGACGGCTCGATGTCGGCCACTTCCGGAGAATAAGCCAAAACAGTCAGCCCAGTAATTTTCAAGGAGATTTTCGAAGGAGCAAATTATGCAGCCGTTGAAACTGAAGCAGATCGTTAATTTCAAGTGGAACGTTGCAGTTTTGTGTGCAATCGCGTCAGTGATGATCCTGGTCAGCACCGCCTCGCAAGCACAGCACGAAAATGGTGCCGGCAAGATTGTGGGGACTGCTGCGGGGGCAGACGCCGCGCCTCAAGTGATGATCGATAACTTTGTATACAGCCCAGTGCCACTCACTGTGAAAGTCGGGACGACCGTCACATGGATCAACCATGATGACATCCCCCACACTGTCGACAGCACTGAGGGGAAATTCAAATCTGCGCCGCTGGATACGGACGACAAGTTCGAATTTCACTTCACCGCGGCCGGAGAGTATCCCTTCTATTGTCGGATTCATCCGAAGATGACCGGCAAAGTGATTGTGCAGCCCTAACAACACATTGTTACGGATTAGGGTTAGTTCCCGATAAACAAGTTTCGCCTCCTGAAGGCCTTCAACGGCAGATCCTAACTGATCTCTCGAAGGCCTTTCTTTTTCAGAGGTCACAGAAGGATTGAGGTGCACAATGTCATTCCAACTCGAGTCCTCGCCCAAAGTCGGCCGGTCCGTTCTCGGTTATCCCAGCAGGCTTCTTAGTCGCACCGAGATCGCAAAGGATACCCTGGCATTCCAGTTTCAAAGGCCCCGTAATTTTTTGTTCCGGCCGGGGCAGTTTATTGATTTGGCGCTGCGAAGAGTTCCAGGCGATGGACTGCTCGGCTTCACGCATACCCTCTCGATCGCAAGTTCGTGTTTCGCCTCCGACATTTTGGTGGCTACACGGATGCGCGACTCACCTTTCAAGCGCGCTCTAGCAGTCTTGCCTCTCGGCACCGAAGTCAGCATACGGGGACCAATGGGCTCTTTGGTTCTGCACAGCGATGTTTCAAGGCCGGCGGTTCTCGTCGCAGGAGGCATCGGGATCGCTCCATTTCTGAGTATGCTTTCATCGGCTGCGATCGATAAATCTCACCCGCCTATCCTTCTCTTCTACGCGAATCGATACATTGAAGACGCCGCATTCATGGACACTCTGTGGGATTTAGAAATGTCAAATCGAAACTTTCATTTTGTCCCAACTTTCACTCGCGTCGCACCAGGACACGGTGGATGGAAAGGGGCAACCGGTCCTATCGACGGGAAGCTGCTTTCCAAACATGTCAGTGAGTTGCACGACCCGATCTACTACGTTGCTGGACCGACAGGCATGGTCGCGGGAGCTCATCAAGCCCTGGTAGAGCTCGCTGTCCCTGAAGAGAACATTCGTACAGAGCATTTTGCAGGGTATTGAAAATGGTATAGCTCCATGGGGTGCGTGATTGATTGCCACAACTCAACTTCCGGTCAGAGGATTCCTTGGCACCGGCGCTCCCTTCGCGGCGGACGTTAACCTCATCGTGCAACTCGCCATGGGCGGGGCGTTAGTCGCGGGAGTCATCCTGGCAAGAAGGAAGCGTTACAGAGCTCACGGCGCCTGCCAAACGACCGTTCTGCTGCTCAACCTGTGGATGATTGGATTCGAAATGTGGCCGTCTTTTCGGCTGCAAATCGTGCCGCACCTCCCCAAAGTTTTCCACACCGGTTACTACACAATCGCGGCAGTCCACGCCGCTCTGGGAACAGCAACTGAACTACTCGGGATATACATTGTGCTTGTAGCAGCAACCAAATTGGTTCCTCCATCTTTGCGCCTCACCCAGTGGAAGCGATGGATGCAAATAGAATTGGCGCTTTGGATGCTCGCTCTGATGTGCGGTATCGGGACTTATTACGAATGGTACGTAGCCCCGTTCCGGTGACATGGTCACGCTCAGAACTCCGGCGGCGAGCGTCGCACCTGCGAGCGCCCGGTGCGGCCTCATTTCGGCTACCTGACTGAATTCGTTGACTCCGAGGCCGTGTTGTGGCCACTGGCGGCCGCGTTGATTTGCTGGATCCCACGAATGCCAATGTGCGGTCGAGCACTCGAGAAGCTGCGGAAACCGCTGTCCGGGACTAAGTGGCTCGCTGCTGTCGGCGGCACGTGAGGGCATTTGTAAAAGCTTTGTCACGCAGGGAATTTCTAGGCAGTGCCTGAAGTTCTCTCTGCCAGTGAACCAAATCTGCAGCAAAGGAATTGGAGTACAAGCATGAAGGACGACAATCTATCACGGACAACGTTGAATCAAACCTCCACTGAACCAAGCGCTTCCTCAAACAATGAAGAAGTTCAACGGCATTGGCAGGGCGTGGTGCAGCGGCGCTCTTTTCTAAAGAGCATTGGACTCGCTGGCGCTGCTCTATCGGCGAGCGTTGTGTTGGGTCGCGATAGCCTCGCGCAGGAGTCGCGTCGACGCACAGGGAAGCTTCCGAAAGGGGACGCGGCGCTCTTGCGATTTGCGGCAGCCGTCGAGTTGATCGAAGCAGACCTATGGCAACAATACAACGAGTTGGGCGGCGTCCAGGGCGGGAACCCAGCTTACATTGCAGCGTTGAGCAACCTTGATGGGGACATGGCACAGTACATTGCCGACAACACTGATGACGAACTGAGTCACGCAGCCTTTCTGAATGCCTACCTGATATCCAGAGGAGAAGAACCAGTCGATCTGGATGCCTTCCGAACTTTGCCCAGCAGCCAGGCGACCGGGGCAAAGAATATCGGCCGGCTCACAAATCTCATGCGGCTGAATGTCGACCTCAGTTGGTACACACGGTACCGCAGCGGAAAGAACCCAGACTTCGGAGTGAAGTTGAAAGGCCCATTCACGATCCACAACGAACCGGCAATACCACTTAACGACACCGACACGCCGCCGGATCAAGCACAACCAATCCCCCCAGCCACCCCCCAAGAGGCTCGCATGCAGGCTATTGCAAACACGGCAGGGTTCCACTTTGCATTCATCGAGCAAGGTGGTGCGAGCCTCTACCCTACGCTGGCTTTCAAGGCGACGGATCCCGAGGTGTTGCGAATCCTGGTTAGCATAGGCGGAGTAGAAATCGATCACTTCGGATTATGGCACGACAAGGCAGGCAACGCGGTCGCCCAGCCACTGGCGGGTGTGACGGATCCGCAAACTGGACTGACGTTTCCAGATCTGAATGCTCTCAACTCGGAACTCGATCAAACCAACCTGATCTTGGCCGAACCCTGCACATTCATCAGCAAGAACCTGCCCGAGTGCTCGGTGATCAGGCCGACGTCAACTGAAAATGGAGGCGCGGTAGCGACCATCAGGGCGTTTACCGACGACCTGCTCTTCCTCGGGCAGTCGACGGCGTTCTTCGACCTAGTGAACCGGCTAGCGGTCGAAGCTGATTCAGTCCGCGGAGGGTTCTGATTCAGTCAGCCGTTGATCGGCGCAGGGCTGCTATTGCGGGGCAGCCCTGCGTGCACCACTCATCACTCTCGTTGCATACAAGGAGGCTACATGCTTGAAGGATTGTTTCAGCCGATGCATTTGCTGGTTATTTTCGGGCTCGCCCTGCTCGTATTCGGGCCAAAGAAACTCCCGGAGCTGGGCAAAGGACTGGGAGAGAGCATTCGTGGTTTTAAATCAGCCATGAGGCCAGAAGAAGAAAAGCCAACACCTAACTTAGCCGGTTCTGCCTCCGAGAGCGCCTCCAAGGATTAGGGGATGGGCTTTGGAACAGAAATCTTCTTCTTTGTGGCGCTCGGAGTTATTGTCCTTGGCCCGAAACGATTGCACACAATGATCGGGCACATGGCGCGAGCAAAAGCTCGATTCGAAGAAACTACCGAAGCTCTCAAATCCCAACTTGGTGAAGTACTTGACGACAAACATCCAGGGAAACCTGAATCTCCTTCTGAATTGAGTGAAGACGATTGAACCAACCACGCATCACCGGAATCGGAAAAGCAAACCCCCCGCTGCGCCTCACGCAAGAGCAGAGCTTTTGCGCAACTGGCTATGAAAGCGAGCGCATCCACAAGATTTTTCTGAACAGCGATATAGACTTTCGGCATTTATACTTCGAAGGCAACCTCAATCGGAACGAAGGCTCCGATCAACTCAATCAGCGTTACCTGCGTGGTGCATTGCATACCGGCTGTCGCGCGATTCTAGATTGTTTGAAGTCTGGCAATTCTTCAGCTCAAGACGTAGGTTTCCTTGCCGTTTGTACATGTACGGGCTACGTCTGTCCTGACCTGAGTAGTCGTCTCATTGCACACATGGGTTCCAACAGCAGCGTTCAGAGACCGTCGATCGTCGGACTGTGGTGTGCTGGTGCCGCTCCCACTCTTCAACGCGCAACGGAGTTTGATCGGGCCAACCCAGGGCGGCACGCCTTGATGCTCCCGTTCGAAATCTGTTCCGCGTGTTACTACGTCGACAGAACTCTGGAAACGGTAATCGGCAACGCAATCTGTGCCGACGGGGCTGCTGCCTTTGTCTTGTCTGGAGCGCCAGGTCCGAATAGGGCCTATACCAGGATTACTGACTTCGAAGCCTTTATCGACTCCAAGCGAATTGACGAGGTCGGGCTCCAACAAAGGGATGGAAAACTACGAATTGTCCTGGGAGAGGCCATCCAGCGCCTGGCGGGGCCAATGATTGAGAAGGGGCCGCACCCGTTGTTTCAGCGACATGGTCTTTCCCAATCGCAGATTCGGTTCTGGGTTGTTCATCCCGGTGGCCGCAAAGTGATTGACCACGTGCAGAAACATTTCGGAATGAACGATTCTCAACTGCGTTTTTCCAGGTCGGTTCTAAGGAACTACGGAAACATGTCCTCGCCTACGGTGATGTTCGTTCTTGACGAAATTGTGCGGAGTGGAGAACCACTAGCCGGTGATTGGGGAGTCATGATCGCGCTCGGTCGCGGCATGGCTGCGGAGCTTGCGTTGCTAAGGTGGTATGGCGATCCAGCACAGAGGCATGCCCGCTCAACCCGTCGTGCGCACACTAAAAGGGAATAATTCAGACAGCCGCAAAGTTTAACATCCCAGAGGCCTTCTAAATGACATTACTCAGTCTAGTGCGTCCGAGCCCTTTTGACTTCAGAACGGCAATATTTGCCAAACACGCTCAACACGTAGTCCTCATCCACTTTCCGATCGCGCTGTTCATCACGGCCGTCGCGTTTGATGTCATCGCGCACTGGACCAAGCGGCGCAGCTTCGCAGATGCCGCGTACTACAACCTGCTGGTGGCTGCACTAGCGACAATTCCAGTCATCGTCACCGGAGTCCTCGCATGGCAATTGCAACTCGAAGGCCAGAAACTGAAAGGCAACCTGCTTCTACACTTGGTGCTGGGCAGTCTGTCAGGCGCGCTAATTTGTCTCGTGTGGTGGCTTCATTTCCGCCCTCGTAAACGAAACGACGAACCGCCTGCCTATCGCTTTGCAATCGAAGCCGTCACCCTGCTGGCGGTGATGGCGACTGCCCATTTGGGAGGGTTTCTGAGTGGCATCAATGTTACGACCTAAAGTGAGGGCAGTCACTCCAGATCCGCGACGTGCAATTAAAGAATGAAATCAGAAACCCGTGTTCGAACACTCGGCCGCAATCAGATGTCAGCTCGAATCGCTCTTAAGCCCTTTTTTCGTGTTCTCTCCCGAACGTGGAAAACAAACTCCTGGCCAGAACTTTCGCAGCTTCTCAAAAGTCGATTGTTCCCTGGGTGGAGCCCCAAACCTAGAATCGACGGCCAATTTCCGCCGATGCTGTTTCAAATGGCAAGTTCGTATTGGACATCTCAGGCAATCTACGTCGGAGCCAAACTCGGGATCGCCGACTTGTTGAAAGACCGGCCGCTTAAGTGCAGTGAAATCGCTGAAATTGTGGGTGCTGATGTAGGCTTGCTTTTCCGATTGATGCGCGCCCTTTCCAGTTTGGGCATCTTCGCGCGGACCACCGACGAGTATTTCTCCCTCTTGCCACTCGGCGAACATCTCCGAGCAGACATTCCAGGATCTTTAAAGGCGATCATAGTTACGCTCGGCGAAATTCACTACCAGGCATGCGGAGCCCTCCTGCACGCAGTTCAAACCGGTTCTCCCGCCTTCGACCAAGTTTTCGGTGCAGGCTTGTTCGAATATCTGAGCCAAAATGCCGATGCTGCAAATTCATTCAATGAGGGCATGGCGAACCTGGCCAGGATGCTAGCCTACGGAGTTGTCTTTGCTTATGATCTCGGCCGTGTCTCTTCCATTGTGGACGTTGGAGGAGGCAACGGCAGATTCCTAGAGACAATACTTGAGATCTATCCTGAGATCCAAGGCACGGTTTTCGACAGCGCCGCGACGATTGAGCGAGACCGCCTGCGAGCGGGTTTGAAGCCCCGTCGTTGTTCGTATGTGGCTGGCGATTTCTTCGCTTCGATTCCGCAGGGTGGAGATTTGTACTTTCTCTGTGGCGTGGTCCACGATTGGGACGATGAGCGCGTTGTAACCATCCTGAGAAACTGCCGTGAGGCAGTCTCTACCACTGGGCGGTTAGTTTTGCTGGAAACTGTGGTGCCGGAAAATGACTCAAAGCACTTCAGCAAGATTCTCGACCTGAACATGTTGGCCATGAGTTCGGGACGAGAGCGAAACCGAACTGAGTTCCGCACGTTACTCGCAGCCGCGGGTTTCAGGATGTCTAGGATTGTTGCCACTATGGCTCCGCAGAGTTTGATCGAAGCGATCCCGCAATAGTCACGGATCAGCAACCTGCCGCACGTAAGCCAGTGATTCCTGCGGGCTTTGTTTTCTTTCCCGGTGATACTGGTTGCTGACGCCAACGAACCGGCGGGCCAAATAGGCCGCCGGTTCGCCTCGCGATCGTTTTTGGGTAAACTGTTCTGCGTTACTCCGGACGCAAAGTAGTCTCCTCGATTGATCTGGACACCTGCCTGCCGAGGCGCAGACCTGCTAGATGATCAAAGCGGAAGTGCTGCCCGGCGTAGATTCGGCTCAAACCTGCTTCCCGCTTCGCAGCAGAAAACCTAGTAAAGTGCCGCGTGACGCCCGGCAGGACCTCCGATGTGACATCGAAAGTGAATTTGTCTCCGAAATAAAACGCCAACATTGTTGCGGCTGCACCGCTGGTGGCACTATGCGCACCGGGATAGGAAGGGTCCGGTGCGGTTTTGGTCGACAAGGGAAGCCAATCGGAATCAGTAAGCTCCGCCGGAGTCACCGGGCGCCAGAAGTGATAGACATACTTGGCTTCGAAGAAAGAGATCGTCGCGTCGGCCATGCCAAAATTCACCAGGGCAAAAAGGCGTGCGCTCTGCTCGAGGTTCAGATTGTGCGCAATGGTCGCCGTTTGGGTGATCTCGTTCCAGTAGTTCTGAATCTTTCCAGCCCAGAACTGTCCGATGAGTGTTTGCTCTGCAGTGCGTGTTGTGCTGTCGATCTCGCCTATGCTTCGCACTTCAGCGAGATCTTCAATGTATTCCTTGTCGGTCAGAGCTGGCGGTGGATCAGGAAGGAATTCGCGCGCATTGACGATCGCAAAGGTAGTGACATCGCCCCACTGGGTGAAGTCGGCCGGCGTAAAGTCCGGTGGTGTCGGCCGATAAAATCCTGGAACATTCTTGGATTTGAACGGCTGAGGCGTAACGCCTGAGGCATCGTTCGCACGGAATGCCAAAATCTCGGCAGCCACCGTCTGTCCTACGGCGATGCCATCACTCTTTGGTTTCCCGTCAGGGATCTGAGCCAAATCCTGCTGAAGTTCTCCGTCGAGGCTTGTCTGAAAGGCGGGATACAGAGCCAGCAGTACGGCGTGCGCCGCCTGGTCGGCTGCGGCCACTTGAGAAGTGTGCGGCGAGACGTCTGGGAGGCGAACGAGATAGGGAGTGAAGCGTCCGACAATATTGTTGATAGAGTCGAAGATCGCGGCGTGGAGAATTGCAAAGCTCCGCGTCGAATGAATCGTGGCCGGCTGGGCACCGGGAGTTCGCACAATGACCAGAAGGGTTCTATTCCACTCGATAACTGGATTGACAGACTGATTTGCATTTGTGGGGGACTGTTCATGCCTTGTCACCGAGCCAGATGGGACCTGGGCTCGAAGACTCGCGCACATGAACGCAGCGACAACTAACATCTTCCGCATTTGCCTTTGCTCCGTTCTTGTTCGAAATTGGGGTACTGGCGGCGAGAGAATGGGTTCTCCAGCTCCACCCCTGCCGTTTGCAACTGGACTCGTCGGAGGTTTATTCCATGAAGGCTGAAAATCTCGCAGAATGCTCAGCGCCGGCCTGCCCCTAGCATCGATTTAGCGGCGAGCAAGAGCAGGATGTTATGTCTTGAAAATTAGGTATTGGCAACCGTTGGGTGGGGTATTGCACGGTACGTGCTCGCCTGGACTGGCCTCGTTGTTTGCAAGATTATCCCTGTTCTTCGGGAATAAACCTGCTGGCACGCAGTTTACATATTTGTGCACATGTCTGCCGCGGAGTTTAAACCTGTCTCGTTCGAAGAATTGGCGGTCCCACTCTTCGACCAGCTTTACAATTTCGCACATTGGCTGACTCGGGATCGCAGCGAGGCAGAGGATCTGGTGCAGGAGACCTACACCAAGGCTTTGCGGGGGTTTGCGTCGTTCCAGCTTGGAACTAACTTCCGTGGGTGGATGTACCGGATTTTGCGCAATACTTTCTTGACTTCGCGGACCGGACTGAAGGCAACCATGACGGTGCCTCTGGAACCGGAGCAGGACAGCCTTGAACTGCCGATTGAGCGAGAAACCCCGGAGGCGATGCTGATTGAACGCTCGAATTGGCAACTCATACAAAACGCGATCGAGGAGCTGCCACTGCATTACCGCGAGGTTCTGCTCCTTTGCGATCTGGAAGAGATGTCGTACCGCGAGATTGCTGAAACACTCTCGATTCCAGTAGGAACCGTCATGTCGCGGTTATCGCGCGCCAGAAACACTTTGACAGAGCTCGTGCGGCGGAAACTAGAAGGAGGAACGGTCAATGGTATGCGAAAGATGGAAGACACAACTCGACATCTACCTTGATGGTGAACTCCCGTCGGAACAAATGCACGATTTCGACGCTCACGTACGGAATTGTGCGTCCTGCGCAGCCGACGCCCTGGTTCGAGTGCAGCTGAAGCGCTATGTGCAGACCGCTGGAAAGCGGTTTGTGCCGCGTGCTGAGTTCCGGCAAGAGGTGTACCGGAGAATTGCGGCGAAACCAACTCGCAGGATACTAGGTTGGAATTGGGTCTTGGCCGCCGCACTAGCTTTGATATTCGCTACGGGTTTAGCTGTTACGTATCGGGGCCGCTCTCGTTCCGACCAGGATCGCACGGTCTATGGCGAGCTGACGGACCTGCACGTTGCAACCTTGGCGAGTTTATCGCCTGTTGACGTACTCTCCACTGATAAACACACCGTAAAGCCATGGTTCGAGGGGAAGATTCCGTTCACTTTCGATCTGCCTGAGCTGCACGACTCCGAATTTTCCCTGATGGGTGGCCGGGTAACATACCTTGGGCAAACTCCCGGTGCGCATCTGATCTATAAGGTGCGGAAACACGAAATTTCCGTATTCATCTTTCCGGAACGGGCCTTACCGGGCGACGGAGAGGAACGCTCTAAACCGGTCAAGGAGTTCTCGTTTAACGTTGAAAGCTGGAGCCATGCGGGACTTTGGTATTGCCTGGTGGGGGATGTGTCGGCAAACGACATGGACAATCTTGCTGGACTACTAAAGGGCGCCGGTTCATAAAGTCGCTTATAGAAAGAATGCTTGCTCGATAGATCGTCTTGGCATTTTGTTCATAGTTCATGGCGCGGACTCTTAGCCAAGTGTATCTATAGTCAACGAGTGGCGCGGCTTTCCCGGATTATTCTCCAACGGTTTGCGGAGTTTCAGGATATGGTTGTCAACGGTTCGAGTACACTGATAATTCTGATAGCCCCAAACTTCATTTAGAAGTTCGTCTCGCAAAAAGATCTGGTTGGGATGCTTCGTCATCCTTCGCGAATAGGAAAAACGTGAGTTGCGGTGTCAGCCGCAACTCACGATCTGGCAGAAGTTAAAACGCGGCGATGCCGTTGAATCCGGCTTTAGCCGAGATGACGGGGTCTTCACTCAGGTTGACTAGCGCCCCGCCTTCTTGCTCAATTGCGAAAACGCCAATTGTGCCGTTGCCGGAATTCAGGGAGTACAGAAACTGGCTGTCGGCGGTTACCGCGATATCCAGATTGACTGCCCCGGTC
>Ga0207693_10001122_pt1 | contig 24030 bp, 28 predicted proteins | sample LARL81metaG_FD_184347 | JGI IMG/M metagenome (GOLD analysis project Ga0207693, IMG submission 184347) | Corn, switchgrass and miscanthus rhizosphere microbial communities from Kellogg Biological Station, Michigan, USA - LAR L8-1 metaG... | ecosystem: Host-associated > Plants > Roots >... | reverse complement strand
CCCCGCTCCCGCCACGGCTCGGCGGCCGATGGCCGGAAAGTCGCGACGCCTTGTTGGACCCGCACTCTAGCGGCCGCTCGGGCCACCCATCGTACGGCGATGGCTTCGGCTCGGAGGGACACCCGGCGGAACTGGTGCGCCGACCCGTCGGAACTACGGCCCCGTTCGCGTGACTGCGACCCTCGCGGTCGGACTCGCGGTGACCGGCGCTCCCTCCGCCGTGTCGGCCGGGGGCAGCGAGATCCAGACGTCGGCTCCTCCGGACGGCGTGTCCGAGAGCCCTACCCGACCGCCGTGCGCGGCGGCGACGAGCTCGACGATCGAGAGACCGAGCCCCGAGCCACCGCCACTGCGTGCCCCGTCCGCGCGGCTGAAGCGGTCGAACGCGCGCGCCCGGAACTCGCGTGGGAAGCCGGAGCCGCCGTCGCTGACGTGAAGCTCGACGAGCCCGCCCCGTTCCTCGGCACGGAGTACGACCGCGCCCCGCCCGTGCGTGAGGGCGTTGTCGACGAGGTTCGCGAGCGCCTGGCCCGCCCGGAGCGGATCGGCGTCGACGTGGAGGTGGGTCTCCTCGACTCGGAGCTCCCGTCCCAGCGAGCCTGCTCGGGTCGTGAAGCGCAGCGCGGCGTCGGCGAGGAGCTCTTCGGCCGCACAGACCTCGCGCCTGATCGGCAGCGGCCCCTGGTCCGCGCGGGCGATGAGAAGCAGATCGTCAGCGAGCCGGGAGAGGCGCTGCGTCTCGTCGGCGGCGGAGCGCAGCGCCCTCTCGAGCTCCTCGCGCGAGCGAGGGCGGCGCAGCGCAAGGTCGAGCTCGGTGCGGAGCAGCGCGAGCGGAGTCCGGAGCTCGTGACTCGCGTCGGCGACGAAGCGCCGCTCGTGTTCGACAGCCGCCTGCAGGCGGGCGAGCATCTCGTTCAGCGTCACCGCCAGCCGGGACACCTCGTCTCCCGCGGGCGGCACGGGCAGCTTGCTCGGCTCGCCCGGAGTCACCGCTTCCGCGCGGCGGCGCAGCACCTCGACGGGACGCAGCGCTCCCGCCGCGAGCGCGTAGCCGCCGAGCGAGGCGGCGAGCAACGCCAGGGGCAGGAAGATCAAGAGCTCGTGGCGCAGGTGGTCGAGCGACTCGCTGCGGGGCTCGAGCGACCGCGCCAGAACCGCAACTCCCCGGCCCGAGGGCTCGGGCCGCACGAGCACACGCCAGTCGCCCGTGTGCCCGGGGAGCCGCGTGTCGAGCCATACCTGCCGGCCGGCCGCCGCCTCGGCGAGTAGCTCCCGGCCCACGAGCGGTGCCGCTCCCACCGGCTGCGAGTTGCGCAGGTTCCCCCGCGGGCCGAACAGCTGGGCGAGCGTCGGGCCGCTGCCCGTGTCAGCGTCGACGCTGCCGCTGCGAATTTCCTCCCGGGACTGGCCCATGAGCGTCTGGTCCACGGTTCGGAGCAGCTCGTTGGCGACGCGCCGGTAGACGAAGAGCCCGACGACGGCGAGGACGACGGCCATCGCCGCGGCGAAGCCGAGCGTCAGGCGGACGCGGATCGGAACCCGGCTCACGACTCAGCCCGCAGCCGGTAGCCGACGCCGCGGATGGTCTCGATCGAATCGCGGTCGAACGGGCGGTCGATCTTCTCTCGCAGGTAGCGGACATAGACGTCGATCACGTTCGACCGGCTCTCGAAGGCCATGTCCCAGGCGCCGTCGAGCAGCTGGGTGCGGCTCAGCGTCACCCCGGGCTGCCGCATGAACAGCTCGAGCAGGGAGAACTCCTTGGCGGACAGGACGAGCTCGTGGTCGCCGCGCCATGCCTTGTGCGCCGCCGGATCCAGGCGAAGATCGCCGACCTCGAGCACGGGCGGCCTCTCCGCCGGCGCCCGCCGGGTGAGAGCGCGAAGCCGCGCGAGGAGCTCCTCGAATGCGAAGGGCTTCGCGAGATAGTCGTCGGCACCGGCGTCGAGACCGCTGACCCGGTCGTCGACGGCATCACGCGCCGTCAGCATCAACACGGGCGACCAAACTCCGTTGCCGCGCATCCGGCGGCAGATCTCGAAGCCGTCCGCGCCCGGCAGCATCACGTCGAGGACGATCGCGTCATAGGCGACGGCCTGTGCCATCCAGAGCGCCTCCTCGCCACGGTCGGCGAGATCGGCCGCGTAGCCCTCCTCGCCCAGGCCACGCCGAAGCAGCTCGCCCAGCTTCCTCTCGTCCTCGACTACCAGAACACGCATCGCAGAGTCATTGTCGCTCGGGGCTTCATCCGGTGGTTGGGTGCGTGGGCGTGTTGCCGCCCGGGGCGAGCAGGTCGAATCCGTCCGGCGTGTTGAGCAGCCCGGGAGCGGTGCCCGGATGCCCGTCCGCCCCGTACTGCCAGACGAGCGCGCGGGTCGAGGGGTCGATCGCGACCATCCGGTCGTTGTAGTCGTCGTTGACCATGAAGACGCCTGACGGGAGCCGCTCGACGAGCGACGGATGATCGAGCGCGCCGAGGCCGCTCGTGGGCTGGTACCGGTACAGGATCCGGCCGCGCCGGTCGAACTCGACGATCCCGCCCGGGTGCTCGTAGTCGGCGACGAGGTAGCGGTCGGGCCCGAGCTGTTGCGGATCCGAGGGATAGCCGATCGCAAGGTGCGCGGCCCAGACCTTTCGTCCCGAGGGCGTGAGCTCGTCGATCCAGCTGCCGTTGATCTCGGAGACGAGCAGGTTGCCGTTCGCGAGCGGCGTGTCGCCGTTCGGCGAGCCGAGCGCAGCCGGCGGGTCGTGCAGGCAGCGACCAGGCGTGCCGATCTGGTGGACGACTCGCCTCGTGCGCGGGTCGATGACGAGGACGCGGCAGTTTCCGGCGTCGGCGACGCTCATCTGGCCGTTGGCGAGCACGTACGTGTCGTCGGGCGTGTTGAGGTACCCGGCAGCAGTTCCCGGACTGCGCGGATGCCCGTAGTGGAAGACGATGCGCCCGGAGGGGTAGGCGATTTCGACGATCGTGTGGTTGTCCTCCTGATTGGAGACGATCGCGGTCCCGTGGCGGATGAAGAAGGCGTCGTCGGGGAAGTAGAAGCCGCCGTGCGGCGCCGCCCGCCCGGGCGACGGGTATCTCCAGACGACCTTGTCGCGGTCGTCGAGGAGGAGCAGGCGGTCGCTGCCCCGGTCGGCGATCAGCAGCTTGTCGCCGGCGAACGGCGAGCCGGCGCCGGGATCGCCGGCTCTACCGAAGCCCTTGTTCGGGACGACCATCTGGACGTCGGCGATCGGCCGCTGGCCGCTCGACTCGCCGCCGACGATCCAGAGCCGCCCGTTGCTCACGGCGGCGCCGGCGTAGGCCACCCCCACTCGCAGCGACCCCGCCCGCAGAAACGAGGCTCCGCGTGGCCGGAAGGCGTAGACGGCCCTGGTCGGCCCTGCAGCGGTGCGACCGCCGGCGAGGTAGATCGTTCCACCGAGCACGCCGGCAGCTCCGCCCTCGAGCGGCCGAGGCAGGCGACCGACCACGTGTGCCGTGCGGCCGGCGGGATCGACGAGCTGGACAGCGTCACTCGGCCGGCCGTTCGCGCCGAGGCCGCCGAAGACGTAGATGCGGGAACCGAGGACCGCGAGCGCCGGATAGCGGACCGGGACCGGAAGGGCGGCGACGTTGCGGTACGCACGTCCGTCGGTCGTCGCCACGACCTCTCGATCCATCGCCGACCCGTCGTAGCCGCCGACCACGTACGCGGTGCGGCCGATCGTCACCGCGCCCGCATCGGCACGCGCGCCTGCGAGCGCGCCACCTTCGCGCACCTTCAGCCCCGTCTCGATCTGGGTCGACCCGGCCGGGGCCGTGGTGCCGCCCCCGATCACGAGCTGCCGCCCTCCGAGCGTCGCGCCCGCCGCGTCGTGCGTCGCCTGGAGCAAGGTTCCGTGCGGCGAGAGCACGCCGTTGCGCGGATCGAGAAGCTCGATTGCGGCAGTCGACGAGTCGCCGCCTTCGAGGCCGCCCAGCACGACCAGTCCGCGGCCGCCGATCTGGGGAAGCACGACCTCACGGCTGAGCGGCGCATGGAGCCTCCACGGGAGGAGCCCCGACTCGACGGCCGAGGGCCGCACCGGCGGAACTGCCTTCGCCTCTCGCGGAGGCGGAGCCGGCTTTGCGTCGTGACCTCGCCCCACGGCGAGCTCCACCCCGCCGGCCAGCACGATCGCCAATACCACCAGCGCCACGGCAAATCTCCGCTGCATGGCGAGCAGTCCACCAGCCTTCCGTGAGAACGCGCTGAACATGGCGGCAGCGTTCCCTATCCGCCTCCCAGCCGCCTCACATCGACCTCTCATCGCTCCCGGGCACCCTGGCCCCGTCATGGCCGGAGATTCCCGCATCGAGCTCGCGCGAGCGCGTGCGCGCACCGCGAAGCGGGCGATCGGGCTGCTGACGGCCGTCGTGTTCGGCGTCGCGTTCGTCGGGGCGAAGGTTCACGCGCCCGGTCACGCGAAAGGGAAGGCGAAGTCTCTCGGCGCTCCCTCCTCCTTCGAGCGCGCGGTACACCGGAGCATCGCGCAGGGCGGTCAGATCGCTCCGGCGGTGCAGCCTCCTCCCGTCTCCAGCTCGACGTCGTGAGCGTCGGAGCCGTGCATCGCATGCGCGCCATGGGCTGCGACGTCGCGGTTGCCGGCGGCGATCCGGCGACGGTTGCCGCAGTGCTCGAGCGCTGGGAGGACGCCTTCAGCGCGTTCCGGCCGACGTCGGAGTTGTCGCGCGTGAACGCGTCGCCGGCGTGCGTGCTCGCGGTCTCGTCGTTCTTCGCGAGCACGCTGGAGACCGCGCTCGACGTGGCCGCCGAGACAGACGGCCTCGTCGATCCGACGCTGTGCGGCCGTTGCGGGGAACTCGCCGTCTCGGGCAGGGCGCTCTTCCGGCCCCAGGGCCTCACGCTCGACCTGAACGGCGTCGTCAAGGCGCTGGCCGTCGACGAAGCGGTTTCGGCGCTCGACGGGCCCGGCTTCGTCTCCGTCGGCGGCGATCTGGCCGTGCGCGGCCCGGTGGACGTGGCGCTTCCGGCGGGCGGCGCGATCCGCGTGATCGCCGGCGGCCTCGCGACGAGCGGCACGGCCTCGCGTGGCGCGCACCTCGTGAACCCGGCGACCGGTCGTCCCGCCGAGTCGCGATGGGAGCAGGTGACGGCGTCCGGGGCGACGTGTCTCGCAGCGGACATCGCCGCCAAGGCCGGCTTCATCCTGGGTGAGGACGGGCCGGCGTGGCTCGACGAGCGCGGCATCCCGGGCCGCTTCGTCGCGGCCGGCGGCGAGGTGGTCGAGAACGAGACCTGGGCTCGCGCGACGCAGCTGGTGCAGACGTGCACGTGAGCTCGAGCCCCGCGATCTGGTACGCGGCCCGTGCTTCCGGGGTCGCGGCGTACGTCGTGCTCAGCATCGTCGTCTCGCTCGGCCTGACGCTCGGCGGCAAGGCGCAGAACCGGCGCTGGCCGCGCTTCTCGGTGGAGGACATCCACCGCTTCGGCGGGCTCCTCGTCGGCTCCCTCATCGGCGTGCACGTGTTGGCGATCGCGGCCGACTCCTTCCTCCCGTTCTCGCTCACCCAGCTGATCGTCCCGTTCACCTCGAGCTACCGCCCGCTCTGGACGGGGCTCGGCATTGCCGCAGCCGAGCTGCTCGTCGCGCTCGCGATCACGAACCACTACCGACGGCGGCTGCCGTACCGGTTCTGGCGGCTGGCGCACTACCTCAACTTCGCCGTGTGGACCTTCGCGTCACTGCACGGGCTCATGGCCGGAACAGATCGAGGCGCCGTCTGGCTCGCGATCGTCTACGGAGTCTCGGTCGCGACGGTGCTCATGCTGCTGCTGTGGCGGTTCGGCAGACGCGCCGCCCCCTCGAGACGCATCGCGACCGCCGGCGCCGTCACGGGCATCGCGCTCCCGCTCTTGATCGTCGGCCCGCTGCGCCACTCACCGCCGTTGTGGAACGCCGCGAACGTCGACGAGAGCCTCACCGGCACTGTGATCCGCAACGGCAGCCAGCTGCAGCAGATCGTCTCCTTCGTCGGGCAAGCACACCATCCGCAGAAGCTCGTGGTGCGGGCGGACCTTCTCGTCGCACCTGCAAAGCTCGAGTCGACCTCGCTCCAGCTCGAGTACCTCCCGAGCGGGGACGTCTGTCGCGGGCAGGTGACGCAGGTGGGCGGCGAGAACTTCACGGGGACGTGTCGGCTCCCGAACGGCGAGCATCGTACGATCGAAGCGAGCTGGGTGCCGAACGCAGCCGGGACGGCCGTCGTCGGCAACATCCGGCTCCGCGGCTAGTCGTCCTCGCAGGCCAGGTTGACGTAGCCGGAGCGGAACGGCTTCGCTTCACCCGACGCGGGATCGAACGAGTGACGCCAGACGCACCCGGTGTCGTTCGTCAGCAGGTGGATCGAGACGGAGGTCTCGGCAGAGGTCGTGCGCACGCGGTGGATGTCGTCGCGCGGCGGGATCAGGACGTAGAACTCGCCGGGAGCGAGAAACCGCCGCTCGACGAGCTCGAGTGCGTCGTCGTGCCGCGCGTAGATCTCCTCGTCCTGCTCCCCGCGGTAGAGGCCGACGAGCCCCCAGGCAAGGTGGTCGTGGATCGGCGTCTCGGAGCCAGGCGGCACCACGAGGGAGAAAAGCGACAGCGAGTGATCCTCGGCCCGGTAGAGGAGCCACTGTCCGATGCCGCCTCCCATCCCGCTCTCGGGAGCGGCGGCCTGGTACTCGGCCGGTAGCCAGTCCGGGTCGGCGAGCAATTCCGCGAACCGAGGCCTGAGGGCCTCGCAGGCCTCCTCCGGCGAGGGGGCCGCGGCGATCGTTGCCTGGACGTCGGCCACGAAGGCCCGCACGATCGCCGTGTCGAGCACGAATGCATCGCTCATGACGTCGATTCTGATCGAACGGCGTCGCTAGCGCTTGAAGCGGTAGACACGGGCGTCGTGCTGCGCGAACCAGTCGCGGAAGCCGTTACGCGTGACGCTCACGGTCCTGAACGTCTGCTTGTCCGGCTGGACCGGCGGCGGGAGCGGCTCCTGCACGTACTCGAACAGGACCTCGCCGCCCGTGATCGGGCGCCCGTCGCGTCTGCGTGGCAGCCCGCTGAAACCGACCCTGCTCGTCCCGCTGCCACGCCTGACCGCGATGACGTAGAGGAAGCCTCCGTCCTCGCGCGTGACGAGCTCGACGTCTTTGGCGCTCGCCTTGACCGCGCGCGGCGCGTCGGCGGCCACGAGTGCGGGCGCGACGGAGGAAGACGTGAGCTCCTCGAGCAGGGGGTGGAGCACGCGATCCCAGAACGTCCAGTTCCAGCCGGTCCGCGCGTCGGCGGGCCGCGTGACCTGGGTGAGATGGCCGCCGAAGAACGCCAGTCCCCGGGCTCCGTTCACGATCGCCTGGTACGCCATGAACCGCTCCTGACCGAGCGTCGGGAAGCGCGGGACGTTGCCGGGGTGCTGATCGGACGGGACGACGCCGCTCCAGGCGATCTGGAGCGTCATCCAGACCGGCTTGCCGCCGGCGGCTTTCACCATCTTCCGGGTGATGCTGCCGACGATCGCGATGTCACGGTTGTGGCCGCCTGCGTGCTTTCCCGGCGGGTACGAGACCGGATAGATGTCGGCGCCGGTGATGTCGAACGCAGGTCGGTACGGAGCGAGCTGGGCCACGGTGCCCAAGGGGGCTTGCGTGATCACCACCGGATGACTGGGATCGGTTTCCCGCAGGGTTCGATAGGCACGCACGAGGCCGGCCGCCGGCACCCGCGCCGGCCGGCTGGGGTTCGCGGGCTCGTCGATTCCCTTCCAGGCGCCGAGCGCTGGATGGTCCTTGAGCTGACCGACGATCTGCGTGAGGAGCTGCTCCTTGGCCGCGAGCCCGCGCGCGGCCAGGTCGGGCACGTTGCCGAGCTGCAGCCAGCAGCGAAGGCCGTGCGCCGCGGCCGCATCCAGCTCCTCGCGCACGGCGGCGATCTGTTGATCGATCGTCGCCGGGCTCCAGTCGGACCGGCCGACGCGGATGAAGCTCGCGCCGCCGGCCGCGAGCGCGGCCAGAGCGTCCTCCCCACCCGGCGTCTTCGCGCCCAGGGGCGGCCCGTTCGAGAGGACGAGCGGGAAGACCTTTCGCCCCTCCACCACCAGCGCACCTGTTGCGTGATCGACGTCGACGACGCTCATTGCTCCCCCTATGCCCGTTGTCAGCATCATTTGCCCCTATGGCGAACGAAGAGATTCGGATCGGCCGACGCACGCTCAGGCTCACGCATCCCGAACGCGTCCTCTTCCCGCGCGACGGCGTGACGAAGGGCGATCTCGCGAAGTACTACACCGAGATCGGCGACGTGATCATCCCCCATCTTCGCGACCGCCCCTTCACGCTCAAGCGGTATCCCCACGGGATCGACGGCCAGGCGTACTTCCACAAGCAGGCGCCGAAGGGCAAGCCCGAGTGGATCCCGACGCGGCAGTTTCGGACCTGGCCGCGCGCGGGGGAGTCGCGGCTCGTCGACTTCACGCTCGTCAACGAGACCGCCGCTCTCGTCTGGATGGTGCAGATGAACTGCATCGACATGAACGCGTGGTACTCGCGGGTCGACAAGCCCGACCGTCCGGACTACGTCGTCTTCGACCTCGACCCGCCGGATTCGCGCAACGGCTTCGCGCAGGCGATCAAGGTGGCTCATCTCATCCGCACGGCGCTCGAGGAGCTCGGCCTGCGGTCGTATCCGAAGACGAGCGGCGCGGACGGCATCCACGTGCTCGTGCCGGTCACGCGGCGATCGTCGTACCGGGACACCTACGACCTAGCGGAGCTGGTCTCGCGCGGGCTCGAGGCCGAGAACCCCGGGCTCGTGACGACCGAGTGGCTGAAGAAGAAGCGCCGCGGCGTCCTGGTCGACCATCGTCAGAACGGGCACGGGAAGACGATCGCCTCCGCCTACTCCGTCCGGCCCAAGCCCGGCGCACCGGTCTCGACCCCGCTGCGCTGGGAAGAGCTCGGCGAGAAGGTTCGCCCGCGCGACTTCGGTCGGCGCGAGGCGCTGCAGCGGGTGGAGAAGCACGGCGACCTCTTCGAGCCGGTGCTGCGCGGCGGCCAGGCGCTCGCCCCGGCTCTGCGCCGGCTGCGTACGTAGAGAATGGCCGCATGGCGTCCATCGACCTGAGGGCCTTCGTCCGCGCGAACCTGCCCGAGCCGCCCGCGCGCGTGCTCGAGGTCGGTGCCGGTGCGGGCCGCCTCGCCCAGGCGCTCCGCGCAGCCGGCTACGACGTGATGGCGATCGATCCGAGGTCGGACAGCGACGACGTACGCGCCGTCGCGCTCGCCGATCTCGACGAGCCCGCCGGCTCGTTCGCGGCCGCGGTCGCGGTCGTGTCCCTTCACCACGTCGATCCGCTCGAGGAGTCCTGCCGCCGTCTGGGCGAGGTGGTCGAGCCGGGCGGGACGCTGATCGTCGACGAGTTCGACGTCGGCGCCTTCGACCGCGGCGCCGCAGCCTGGTGGCTCGAGCAGCGGCACGCGCTCGGCGAGGAGCAGCCGCAGACGGCCGACGAGCTCGTGGCGGACCACCGCGATCACCTGCATCCGCTCGAGCGGATCCTCGCGGCGCTCGACCCGTACTTCGAGCTCGGCCCGCCGCTGCGCGGTGCCTGGCTCCACCGCTGGAACCTCGGCGACTCGCTCCGCCCCGTGGAGGACGAGGCGATCGCTCGAGGCCGGCTCCGTGCTGTGGGCGCTCGCCTCGTCGGCCGCCGCCGCTGAGGGCGATCAGCGAGCGGCGCCCGCGAGGTCGCCTCGCGCGACCGCCACTGCCTCGAGTCTCGACGAGGCACCGAGCGCGTGGAGCAGATGCCGCACGTGGTTGCGCACGGTCTCCCGACTGAGGTGCAGCTCCTCGGCGATCTGCGCGGTCGAGCGGCCCAGCTCGAGCAGCTTCAGAACCTCGGACTGCCGCGGCGTCAAATGCAGTTCCGGATGCGAGTGCGGCTCCTCCAGCACGTTGGTCACCTGGCCGAACACCCCGACCACGTGCTCGCCCTGCCGCAGCGGGACCGAGCTGATCTCCACTGCGACGTGGCCGCCGTCGGAGTCCACGACGACCATCGGAGCGTCCGTCACCTCGGTGTTGCCGAGGATCTTGCGCGCGAACAGCTCCCGCGCCCGCCGCGTCTCCTCGGGTGCGACGACCGAGGTGAACTGGCGCCCGATCCGATCGCCGACTCCCTCCCGGGCGGCCTCGTTCATCCAGCGGACGATGCCGGTGCGGTCGATCACGTAGCTCGGCACGTTGACGTGCTCGAGCGCACCCTCGACGTCGGCCCCCATCGCCTTCAGCGCTTCGACCGGCACAGGCGCAGTCTGGCCGAGCATGCCTCCGAGGGCAATCCGAAGCGTCCGGCCGGCCGTAGATCCAGGCGTCGCCATGGGCCTACCGGCAATCGAGAGCAACGGAGCGTCGCACGAGACCGAGGCGCTCTATCGCGAGCACGGAGCCGCCGTGGCGAGATTCTGCCGGTCGCTCCTGCGCGACCAGGGGGAGGCGGAGGATGCGACGCAGCAGGTCTTCCTCTCCGCCCACCGTGCGTTGCTCAACGGCTCGGCGCCGCGTGAGCCTCTCGCCTGGCTGCTCGCCGTCGCGCGCCACGAGTGCTATGCGCGCTTCCGCCAGTGCCCGGCTGCGCCCGCCGCCGACGTGGCCGACGACACCGCACCGGACGCCTCTGTCCACGCCTTCCGTGCGGGAGAGCTCGCAACCATGTGGGAGGAGGTCTCGCGGATGCCGGCCGCCCAGCGCGAGGCCTTCCTCCTGCGCGAGATCCGCGGGCTCAGCTACAGCCAGCTCGCCGCCGAGCTCTCGCTCAGCGCACCGTCCGTTCGCTCGCTTCTCGTCCGTGCCCGCACGCGCCTCCGGCATCGCCTCCGCGACGTGGCCGCCGGACTCGGCGGTGCGCCGTGGATCCAGGCACTGGTTCGGATCGTCGGAGGCGGTGACGGAGCGCCTCCGGTGCCCGCCGCGGCAAAGGCGGCTGCTGTCGGCATCGGAGCGCTCGCCCTCGTGGGCGGCGGCGACGTCGCCCGTGTCCAGCACCACGCCTCCAGCCGGCCCCGGCACGCCGTCGCGCAGCACCGGACCCGTGCGCGCGTGAGTCAGGCCCCGACTCCGGTACCCGCCTCGGTCGTGCCGCAGCATCAGCCGCAAAGACGCGGAGACGGCACCGGCGAGTCGGGCTCCGGCGGATCCGGATCGCACGACGGTGGCGGTCGACTCGACACGTCCTCGAGCGGCGGCTCGTCGGGAAGCGACCGCGACGGCTCCAACGACACGACGGCGGTGACCCAGCCGTCGACAGACGGGCCCGACGGAGGGGGTGGCACCACCATTTCGACGAGCTCCGGACCGGACGGCTCCGGTCCGAGCTCCACCGACGGCGGCAGCTCGGGATCGAGCTCCGGCTCCGACGGCGGCTCCGAATCGACCACTACTTCCCCGGATCTGGACGGTGGCGGCTCGGGCGGCAGCGACGGGGGCGGATCGAGCGGCCCCGGCGGCTGACCGGGCCGAGCGCGACTTTTTCGCGCCGAACGCCTCTTCTTCAGTAGAGACCGCGCGCGGCTGCGGTCGCCCAGTCAGCGAAACAAGGAGTCATCGATGAGGATGAAATGGACAGCTCTGCTCGCGGTCGCGGTCTTCATGCTCACAGTCGGGTCGGCCACGGCCGCACCGAAAACGATCAAGGGAACCGTCGTCGCGAAGCGTGCGCACGGCAGGACCGTCGTCCTGGCGACCGGACGCACGGGCCTCGCGGTCACCGTTCACGTGGCGCACCGGACCACGCGGCTCGGCGACCGTCTCGACATCGTCGGGAAGCGGTTGAGCGACGGCACGATCAAGGCCTCGAGCGTCCGCGTGCTGTCGCACGTCAAGACGGCACGGCTTCGGGGCATGGTGGTGAAGCGCCTCGCGCACGCGCTACGGGTCGCGAGCGGCCACAGCGTGCTGACCGTCCGTACGACGGGCCGGGCGCTTGCCTCGCACCATGACGGCCCCGAGAGAGGGGCGATCGGCGAGTTCGAGATCGAGTTCGAGCACGGCGACCTCGTCGAGCGCGGGTTCTCACCTGCCACGCCCTCGGGCACGGTCCAGATCGAAGGGCACCTCCTCAGCGTCTCGCCTCTCGTCGTCTCGCTCGAGGGGCTACCGATCGAGATCACGGTCCCCAGCGGCATGACGCTGCCCCCGCTGACTGCCGGCCAGGAGGTCGAGCTGGTGGTGCAGACCGGCGCCAACAACACCTTCACGCTGGTCTCGATCCAGGCGGGCGACAACGAGGAGGAAGACGAGGTCGAGGCCAAGGGCCCCGTGACCAGCTCGACCGCGTCGCAGATCACCATCGACGCGAGCGACGGGATGATCACCTTCGCCGCTCCCACCGGACAGACCCTGCCGGTGATCGCCACGGGCACGTTCGTCGAGGCGCGGGGCGTCTCGATCAACGGCGTCCTCACGCTCACGCGGCTGCGCGTCGAGGACTGTGACGGCGGCAACGGCACCGACGACGGTGGCTGCGGCGGCGGTTGAGCGAAGCAGACGATCAGGCCCGGAGCCGGCTACGCGCCGGCGCCGGGCCCTGCGGCGTCAAGCAGCCGGCGGGATGTTGATGTTCATCCGGAACAGGTTGTCCGGGTCGTACTTCGCCTTCAGCTCGGTGAGCCGCTCGTAGTTCACGCCGTAGCCGGCTCGCGCGAGATCATCCTTCTCCTCGCCGAAACCAGGGAAGTTGAGGTAGACGTTTCCGGTCGAGTAGCGCTCCATCGCATCCCAGACCTCGCGCGCCCAGGCGATCGCCTCGTCGTTCTGCGCCGGATCGGTCCAGTTGGCCTCGGCGGTGACGAGGAACGGCGCGTCGCGGCCGCCGTACGCCGTCTCGGTCTCGCCGACCCGGGTCATCGCTCCGCCGTGATGCCAGATCACGATGTCGGTGAGCGGCGCCGGCCTGCGACCGGCGAGCTCGACGATCTCGGCGATCACCTCGCCCGAGAGCTCGGCGACGGACCGCGACTTCCAGTAGCGGAGCTCGCCCTTCGGGAAGATCGCGTCGAACCCGCTCTGCAGGCCGAGCCAGGGCCACGGGCCGCTCGCGTCGACGAGCGGCTCCGCGAGCTCGCGCAGCGGCTGCACGACCCGCTCTCCCTCCTCGACGGAACCGCAGTAGGCCGCGGCGACGGCGACGATCGGGGTGCCGTGGAGCTCGGGCGGGAACGGCGGGGCCGGCGGGATGCTCCAGCAGATCGCGAGCGAGCTCAGCTCCTCCGGCGCCGTGGCCATGAAGTCGCGCCAGCCGGACAGGACCGTCGACGCCTCCTGGAACGGGTAGAAGGTCGCTCCGACGAACACCATCGGCCCCACCGGGTGTGCCTGGAACTCGAACGACGTGACGACGCCGAAGTTGCTGCCCGCGCCGCGCACCGCCCAGTACAGGTCCTCGTTCTCGGTCGCGCTCGCCTTCTGGAACTTCCCGTCGGCCGTGACGATGTCGACGGAGACGAGGCTGTCGATCGAGAGCCCGTGCTTGCGGCGCAGATGGCCGAGGCCGCCGTGCAGCGTCAGCCCCGCGACGCCGGTCGTCGAGACGACGCCGCCCGGGACGGCGAGCCCGAAGAGCTGCGTCTCGCGATCGCAATCGCCCCAGGTGGCGCCGCCCTGCACGCGCACGGTCCTGGTGTCGGGATCCACGTGGACGCCGCGCATCTGCGAGAGGTCGATCACCAGCCCGCCGTCGTTGACGGCGTTCCCGGCGACGTTGTGGCCTCCGGCCTTGATCGAGAGGTCGAGCCTTTGCTCGCGCGCGAAGTTGACGGCATCGACGACGTCGGCCGCACCGCTGCACTGCACGATCACCGCCGGCCGCTTGTCGATCAGCGCGTTCCAGATCGAGCGCGCCTCGTCGTAGTCGGGATGACCCGGAGTGAGCACGCTGCCCCGGACCGTCTCCTCGAGCGCTGCCAACGCCTCGGCATCGAGGCCTGTCTCCACCAGTTGGTCCGCCATCGTTGTCCTCCCGTGTGATCCGGTACGAAGCTCGTTCGAGCATACGCCGGACGGGAAGTCGGGCCAATCGGGCCGCTGGTTACAAGTCTCTTAAATCCGGTCAGCTCTCGCTGCGACCGGGCCAGGCGCCGGTGAGATGAGCGAAGCCCGTCGCGCCGGCGCGATCGACGAGCGCCTTCACGCCGCCGAAGACCGCGCCTTCGGCGGCGGCCGCGACCAGGACTTCGCCCCAGCCCTTGGCTTCGTCGGTCGCCGCGGGCGCCTCGCCCTCGTGCCCGACGGCACCCCAGACGCGCTTGAAGATCATCCCCGCGACGATGCCGCCGAGAACGCTGATGATCAGGCCGAAAGGCTTGTAGACGAGCCGTGCCACGTCGGGTCGGTTCCCCGGCATCGGGTTTCGAACCGTCTACGTCCTGCGGGGATCGCTTTCGACGATGCCGTGCGGCTCTCCGTAGTCGGCGAGGAGCTCGAGGAACGGATCCGGCGGGAACGACTCCGGCCCGAGGACGCCGGCCCCTTCCCATGTGCCGGCGGCGAGCAGCTCGAGCGCCACGACGGGGTTGAGCGCCGTCTGGAGGACGACCGCCTGATGCCCGTACTCGCGCATCGTCCGCTCGTTGTCGGCGACGTGGTAGAGGTAGACGGCGCCGTCGCCGCCGTCCTTGCGCTTCCCGGTGACGAGCGTGCCGGCACAGGTCTTGCCGCGCATGCGGTCGCCGAGCGTCGCCGGATCCGGCAGTGTGGCCGCGACGACGTCGCGCGGCGCCACCTCCACGCCGCGAACCCGCACCGGCTCGGTCGAGTCCAGCCCGAGCTTGTGCAGTGTCCGGAGGACGTCGATGAACTCGGTGCCGAGCCCGTACTTGAAGGTCACGCGCCGGCAGTCGATCTCCCGCGGCACGAGCACGACTTCCTCGTGCTCGACGTTGACGCACTCGATCACGCCGATCCCCTCGGGGAACTCGAACAGCTCCGGCTCGGAGAACGGCTCGGTCGTGTAGAAGCCGCGCTCCTTCTCCCAGATCAGCGGCGGGTTCAGGCACTCCTCGATCGTCGTCCAGATGGAGAAGGTCGGCGCGAAGTCGTAGCCCTCGACGACGAGGTCGGCGCCGTCGCGCACCCCCACCTCGTCGATCTCCTCGAAGAGGTGGTCGGCGGCATAGCGCGCGAAGACGTCGGCGAGCCCCGGCTCGACGCCGATGCCCGCCAGCGCGAGGAGGCCGCGCTCCCGCCAGCGCTCGTGCAGGTCGAGCTCGTCCTGCCCGAGCAGCACGTCGGGGCGCGAGAGCGTCATCGCCATGTCGAGATACGTGCAGCCGTACTCGAAGGCGGCGTCGAGAATCGGTGGGTTGAAGACCGGGTCGGCCGCGTTCAGGATCGCGTCCGCCTGACTCTCGCGCAGAAGCCCGACGAGCGAGTCCTTGTCGCTCGCGTCGACCTGCGCGGCGAGGAAGCGGGTGTCGCCCTCCCGATCGACAAGCGCCTGCGGACGGGCCGCGTCGAGGTCGGCGAACGTCATGCGCTCGAAGAAGTCCCGCCGCTTGGCTACCGCTGCGACGGCGGAGCCGACGCCGCCCGTTCCAACCACGAGCACTTTCATCAGCGGCGGCGGATCAGCGTCACGCCCTCGCGGAACGGAAGCAGGACCGTCTCCACGCGATCGTCGTGCAGGACGTGCTCGTTGAACCGGGCGATCGCCGTCGCGTTCTCGCCGTCGCCGTCCAGGCCGAACAGTGTGTTGTCGGCGGCGATCACGCCACGCGGCGACATCTTCGGGAGGACGGCCTCGTAGTAGTCGACGTAGCCGGGCTTGTCGGCATCGATGAAGGCGAGATCGAACGGCCCCTCGAGCGTGGCCAGAGTCTCCACCGCCGGGCCGAGCCGGTAGTCGATCCGGTCGGCGACGCCCGCCTCCTCTGCATAGCGGCGGGCAACGGCGGTCGTGTCCTCGTTGACGTCGCACGTGATGATGCGGCCGCCCGGTGGCAGTGCGCGCGCCATTGCGATCGACGACCAGCCCGTGAAGGTGCCGACCTCGAGGACGCGCATCGCGTTCGTCATCGTGACGAGGAAGGAGAGGAACGCTCCTTCGACCGTCCCGACCATCATCTGCGGGGCTTGCTGCGTCGCCCGTGTCTCCTCGGCCAGCCGGTCGAAGAGGTCCGCGCGCGCGGTGGTGTAGCGCTCGGCGTAGGCCTCGATCTCTTCAGGGACGTACGGCATCGGCTCGGTTGCGCAGCCTAGGTCAAACCACGCCGCGGAGCGGCGCCTACCTACGGCTTCGTCACGGCGCTCCGGCCGTCGAGCGGCGACAGGATGCGCACCGCGAGCGAGGGCGAGCAGCCCTGCTCCCCGAGCTCGATCAGCTGATGGAGGTCGTGGCGCTCGCCCCCGCCATGCGCTCGGCAAGCGACTCGGGGAAGCCGCGCTGGACGAGCCCCAGCCGCCGCCAGTTCTCGAGGGCCTGGATGTCCGGCTGCTTCGCCGTCATCACGAATGCTTGACGACCTTGCCCGTGGCCGAGATCACGTACCACTTGCCGCCGTTGAGATTCTGGTTCTGGCCGTTGGCCTGGCCCGCAGCCGAGTCGCCCACGTACGTGTAAAGCGGCCACCTGTCGTAGGTCACGACCTTGCCGCCGGCCGGGTCCTTGTCCAGGCCGAGCAGCTTGCTCTTCGCCGACCCGCCCGCCTTCGGCTTGCCGGACGACTTCCACTTCAGCGGCGGCCAGAACTTCGCGCAGGAGCCGGTGCACGTGACCTTGCTCCGCCTGTCCTTCGCGAAGACGTAGAGGGTCCGCCCCTTCGTGTTCACGAGGACGGTGCCGAGCCCCTTGATCTTGCGCGTCTGCACGGCCACCGAGCTCGTGGTGTGCCGGGCGCCCGCAACGCCGCTCTTCGGCGCCGACGACGACATGGACGAGCCGCCGCAGCCGGCCGCGACGAGACCGAGCGCCGCGAGTAGTGCAATCGCGCTCAGGCGGAGCAGGTACCGGTTGGAATTGCCGTGCGCGATCGTCACATTCATCCCCTCCTTCGTGCGTTCCTGGTCCTCATCGCAGCGCAGTCCCGGTCGGATTGCGCCGCGGACTGCCGATCCGCGAAGGAGGAGGGTGCGTCTAGCCGGCCGCTACCGCGGTCCCGAAGATCAGGGGGCGCGCGAACTTCGGTGCCTTGGGCAGCGCCGACCGCTCGAGGCGCGAGACGGTGAAATCCGTGGCCTCGATCGTGGAGAGCGTCGGGCGATTGCAGTCGCACTGCACGATGAACCGGTTCAGCCAGTTCATCCGGTCCTGGAAGCGTGCGAGCGACTCGTCGTCCGAGCGGACGTGCTCGAGGAAGAGCAGCTGCCCGCCCGGCCTGAGGACGCGGCGGATCTCGCGCAGTGACCGCGCCTGGTCGTCGACGCCGCAGAGCACGAGCGTCGCGACGACGGTGTCGAAGCTTGCGTCCTCGAACGGCAGATCCTCGGCGGGGGCCCGCAGGACCTTCGCCAGCGGGGCCTGCTCGCGCGCCGTGCGCTGGAGGCGGCGGAGCATCGCCGGCTCGGGCTCGGTGAGCACGAGCGACTCGATCCGGCCGTCGTAGTGAGAGAGGTTCCTGCCCGTGCCCGCGCCGACCTCGAGTACGGATCCGCTCGCCTCGCCGACCAGCCCGTGCCGCATCTCGCCCAGTCCGTTGTCCTCGGTCTTCTGGGACATGCGGTCGTACGTTGCTGCGAAGAATGTCTTCCGTAGGCTCATGTGGCAAGCGTACGGCGGCGCGGTCGCGGCTGCATGGGGCGATTGCCCCATCTTTCAGAGCAGGCCGTGCTCGGTGGCGAAGAGGCTCGCCGCGACGCGCGAGGACGCGTCGATCTTCGTGTAGATGTGCTCGATGTGGTTGCGCGCCGTCTTCGGCGTGATCACGAGCTCGGTCGCGATCTGCTTGTTCGACAGGCCGCGCGCGACGAGGCGCAGGACGTCGACCTCGCGGGTCGTCAGGCCCGCCGGCCACTCGCGGCGGCTGGTCACGGCATGGCCGGCCGCGGCGAGAACGGCCGCCACCGCTTCCGCGTCGAGCCTGCCGGCCCTCGCATCCGCCTGCAGCTCGCCGGCGGCCCCGTCCGCGCTCAACGCCGGGCGGTGCGGGCGCGGCTCGCGCATCGAACGGTAGGCGTCGACTGCGCCGAGGATCCGCGCGGGCCGGAGGATCGCCGCGCCCGAGAGTCCCTTCGGATACCCGGAGCCGTCGAGCCGCTCGCGATGCTGCACGGCGATCTCGGCGAGCGGCGCGAGCGCGGCCGACTGGTAGAGCATGCGCTCGGTCAGGTACGGGTGCAGCCGCACACGCTCCCACTCTCCCGTTCCGAGTGGGCCCGGCTTGTCCCAGATCGCGTTGGAGACGCCCAGCCGGCCGAGATCGTGGACGAGCCCGGCTCGCCGCAGCGACCGCACCTCGTCCTCGGGCAGGCCGAGCTGCTCGGCCGTCGCGCCCGCGAGCTCCGCGACGGCCCGCGCGTGGCCGAGCGTGTACGGCGACTTCAGGTCGACGAAGTCGGCGACGGCGAGCAGCGCGCTGTCGAAGCCGTCGTCGGACAGAGTCACGCGCAATGCAGGCTCGGCATCGATCACCGCGCTCCAGGTGTGGGCGGAGTCGAGCTCGCCGAGGATCTCCTCCGGCTCGGCACTGAGAGCCGCGGCCAGCGTGGGATCGAACTGGAGGCCGGCGCGCTGCTCAGCGAGCTCGAGCGCCGCGTCGATGCCCCCGACCCGGTGCGCGACCTCGACGAACTCCGCGAACTGCGAAAGCCGTGAAGCGATCGGAATGTCGTCGCCGGCCGCGCCTTTCGGCCAGCCCTTTCCGTCCCATTGCTCGTACGACGACGCAACCGCCTCCTGCACCGCGTCGGGGAGGCCGAGCCGCACCGCCAGCGCACGCGCGATCGCAGAGTGCCGCTCGATCATCCCGTCGAGGTCGCGACGCCCGGAGATCGCGAACTCGAGACCCACGCGAAAGCGGTGCAACGGCGGGTTGCCACTCCCGACGAGCGCGATCGTCGCGGCGGCCGCGCGCTTACTCCGAAAGTCGCGCTCGTACTTGGTCGACTTGAGCGCGATATCGTCGCCGAACCACTTCGCCTGCTCGTGAGCGTCCGCGTGACAGCCGACGTTCACGAGCAGGGCCGTGTAGTAAACCGTCGAGCGCTCGGACTCCTCGAGCCCGACTCGTTCGGCGAGACGAAGCGCGATCATGCACTCGCGCAGCACATGCTCCATCGGCTGGCCGAAGCCGAGATCGACGCCGAGCGACAGCGCCGCGACGAGCTCCGCGAGCCGGACTTCGGTCACGGGGCAACTATGAACCACCTGGACGCGCCGCCCGGTCTGTTATAGTGAACTTAATGGTTCAGTATTCCGAACCCGTCGACCGTGCCTTCGCAGCACTCGCCGACCCGACCCGCCGCGCCGTGCTCGAACGGCTCGGCTCGGGCAGCGCGACGATCAGCGAGCTCGCCGAGCCGTTCGGCATGTCGCTGACCGGGATGAGGAAGCACGTACGGCTGCTCGAGGAGGCAGAGCTCGTCACGACGGAGAAGATCGGCCGGGCCCGCCGGTGCGTGCTCGCGCCCTACGCATTCGAGGGCATCAGCACCTGGCTGCAGCGGCTCGACCGGTTCGCCAAAGTTGTCGAACGCACGAAAGGAGCCTGATGGCACGGAAGTTCACTGCAGAGGAAAAGGCCGCCGCGAAAGCCGCACTGAAGGACGAGGAGGGCGAGAAGGCGGTTCTCTCGGCGATCGGCAAGATGGCCGGGGCCGACCGGGAGATCGCGAAGCGGATCCACGCCATCGTGCGCAAGGTCGCGCCGGAACTGGTGCCGCGCACCTGGTACGGCATGCCGGCCTACTCGAAGGACGACAAGGTCGTCTGCTTCTTCAAAGATGCCGGCAAGTTCAAGGATCGCTACTCGACGTTCGGCTTCAACGACAAGGCGAACCTCGACGACGGCTCGATGTGGCCGACGTCGTACGCCCTGACGAAGCTGACGAAGGCGGACGAGAAGAAGATCGGAGACCTCGTCAAGCAGGCGGTGAGCTGATGAACGAGACCACCGTGACCACGCCGAGCGAGCTCGAGATCCGCGTCGAGCGTGTCTTCGACGCGCCCCGCGAGCACGTCTTCTCGGTCTGGACGGACCCGCGGCTGATCCCCGAGTGGTGGGGCGAGAACACCACCGTGGAGGAGATGGACGTGCGCCCGGGCGGCGCGTGGCGCTTCAACACCGGCTACGGCGTGGTCGAAGGCGAGTTCCGCGAGGTCGAGCCGCCGGAACGGCTTGTGCAGACGTTCCAGAACCACCTGCAAACGCTGGAGTTCGAGGACCTCGGCAACGACCGGACGAAGCTGACACAGACGATGCGCTTCGCCACCGCGGAGGAACGCGACACGACGATGAACTACGGGGTCGAGGAGGGCGCGAAGGGCGGCTTCCTGCGCGTCGACGCGGTGCTGCAGAAGCTCGCCGCGCCGAACTAGCCCCGGAAACGCCAAAGCCCGCGAACCGCTTGCGCAGTTCCCGGGCTTTGACGCTGCGTAACCTCTCACATCGCGCGAGAGCCGTCAAGCGGGAACCGTCGATGAGTTTCCGGCCCCGGCACGGTCGTAACTGCACACCCCGAGACGAGGAGGCTCAGATGTCAACCACGACGTCGAAGCTCAACATCACCAGGGTCGGTCGCGTCTGCGTGACGATCGCCGACACCGACCGGGCGCTCGACTTCTACACCGGCAAGCTCGGCTTCGAGAAGGTCGTCGACGAGCCGATGGGCCCGGACATGCGCTGGGTCGAGGTCGCCGTCTCCGGCGCCGAGACGACGATCGCGCTCGCTCCGCCGCCGCCGGGCCAGCAGGCCGGAGGCACGCAGACCGGGATCTGCCTCGACACGACCGACGTGGACGCCGCCCATGCCGCACTGAAGGAGGCCGGCGCGGACGTCGACGACGAGGTCACGCGCTACGGCGGGCCGGTGCCGCCGATGTTCTGGCTCCGCGACCCGGACGGCAACTCGCTCATCGTCGTCCAGCCGTCGAGCTGATCACCGCCTTCGACCTGCGGGCGGTCGACTTCCTGGCGCGCCTCCGGCTTCGTACGGGGGCGCGCCTCGTCCGCGCGCCGCTCGAGCTCTGGGAGCTGCTCGACCTCTGCGGCTTAGTCGAGGTGGTCGGGAAGCCCGAAGAGCGGAAAGAGGCGCGGCGTGTCGAGGAAGAACGTCAGCTCGACGATCCGGCCGTCTGACACCTCCGGGACGATGATCGACCACGGCTCGTAGCCGCCGTCCGGAGCGGGCTTGAACTGGCCCCAGGCCGGCATCCCGTTGACGAGGCCGACCGGGACGAGCTTCGATCCCTTGCAGCCGATCCCGGGCCCGAGCCACCAGGTGAAGATGTCATCGCGCCCCTGGAGCCAGAGGCTGATCGGCGGCATCGACTGGACGGCGTCCTCGTGGAGCAGCTCGGTGAGCCGGTCGATGTCGTACTCCTCGAAGGCCGAGACGTAGCGCTCGAGGAGCGCGTGCGTCTCGTCGTCGAGCGTGGACGGCTCCGCGAGGTCGACCTTCGCCAGCGTCGCGCGGGCGCGCTGCAGCGCGCTGTTGACCGACTGGACGCTCGTGTCGAGCAGCTCCGCAGCCTCGGCCGCCTGCCAGCGCAGCACCTCACAGAGGATCAGCGCGGCCCGCTGCTTCGGCGGCAGGTGCTGGAGCGCGGCGACGAACGCGAGCCGCAGCGACTCGCGCTGCTCGGCGAGCTCGTCCGGTGTCGGCAGCGGCGTGATCCACGTCACCTCCGGCAGCTCGGCGAGGTTCTCGAACAGCGGCTCCTGCGCGGGGCCGAGGTCCATCGGCCTTGCGCGCCGCTCGCGGCCGGCGAGCGCGTCGAAGCAGACGTTCGTCGCGATCCGGTACAGCCACGACTTCAGCGCCGAGCGGCCCTCGAACCGGTCGAGCGACCGCCACGCGCGCACCATCGTCTCCTGCACGGCGTCCTCGGCGTCGAAGGCCGAGCCGAGCATGCGGTAGCAGTAGCCGGTCAGCTCGCGGCGGTACTGCTCGAGTGCGTCTGAGGTGGCGGTCTCGGCGGTGGCCACGACCGACATCCTATGCAGCGGCTGCGGCCCGCTCGAGCTCCTCGATCTCGATCTTCGTCATCTGCAGCATCGCGGCGGTTGCCCGCTGCGCCTTCCCGCGGTCCGGGTCGGCCAGCAGCTCGCGGAGCCGTTTCGGGACGATCTGCCACGAGACGCCGTACCGGTCGGTCACCCAGCCGCACGCCACCTCCTGCCCGCCGTCCGTGAGCTTGCCCCAGTAGCCGTCGATCTCCTCCTGCGAGTCGCACTCGACCATGAACGAGATGCCCGGCCCTTCGTCGATCTTTGCGTTCGAGCCGCCGTTGAGCGCGTAGAACTCGCGGCCGAACAGCTCGAAGCCGACGACCATGACCATCCCTTCGGGCCGCGGGCCGGCCTCGCCGTAGCGTGAGACGTCCGTGATGCGCGAGTCGGGGAAGACGGACGTGTAGAACTCCGCGGCCTCCTCGGCCTCGGTGTCGAACCACAGCCAGGTCGTGAGCTTCTGCATCACGCGTCCTTTCGCTCGATGTCGTCGGAGTTGAGACGCCGCCGGGCGTGCGAACTCATCGCACCTCGAGCCCGAGCCAGTGGGCGAGGCCGTCGATCTCCTTGCCGACCGCCTTCGTCATCGCCGGGCTGAAGCTCACGTCCTCGTGGATCGCGTTCACCCGCAGCATCGACGCCTTCCGATCGGCCGCAGCGTCGAGCTTCCCGACGAGCCTGTCGCCGTGGAGGATCGGCAGCGCGAAGTAGCCCCAACGCCGCTTCGCGGCGGGCTTGTACATCTCGAGCGTGTACTCGAACTCGAACAGCTCCTCGGTCCGGCCGCGATCGTGGATCAGCCGGTCGAAGGGCGACAGCAGCGCGGTCCTTCCCTTGAAGCCGTCGTCCAGGTAGGCCGGGTCGACGCGCCACTCGCCCTTCACGCCCTCGACGATTGCGGGCTCCCCCGCCTCGCCGACGTGGATCGGCTCCATCGGCATCTGTCGAGCCTTCGCCCGGGCGATGCCGAGCCCGGCGAGTCGCCGCTCGTTCTTGATCAGCTCCGCCTCCTCGACGGACCGGATCACGGAGTCGGCCGGGTAGACCCGCTCCGGCAGATCCCAGAGCCGCTCCCGCCCGGCGCGGCCGGCGATCGCCACCTCGCCCCGTGCCTGCAGGAACTCGAGCATCTGGGTGACGTTGCGGTCGTTCGTCCAACCGCTCGACGCCCACGGCACCGTGCAGGTGTCCGGGATGTCTCGCGAGGCGAGCGGGCCCGAGCGCTTAAGCAGCTTCAGGATGTCCCGCCGGAAGCGGTCGTTGTCGCGGAGCCAGGCTCGAACCCTCCCGTGGCCGCGCCGCCCGCCGGCGCCGGCGAGGTAGAGCCCGAGGTCGCTCATCGGCCGGATCAGGGCGTTGAACTCGAACAGCGTCCGGTCCCGCTCGAGCGCCCGGGTGAGGTGCTCGGGCCGGTACGACTTCCCGAGGCGGCTCCAGGCGACGAGGTCGGCGTTCGGCGCGACCGCCGCGGTCGGATCGACCTGCAACAGCGTCAAACGCTCGACGACCGCGAGCAGATCCCTCGGCCGCGGCGCGTCGAGCAGCTGCGCGCACACCGCGATCCGCCGCGCCTGCCTCTTCGTCAGCCGATGCACCCGCGAGAGGCTAAACGGCCGACGGCGGGCGGGCCCGAAGCCCGCCCGCCGTTCGACCGAATGACTACGCCTGACCCGCGGGCGAGGTCGCGGGAACCGCAGGTGCCTCGAAACCGGCCTCGATCCGCGCGAGCTCCTCGTCCGAGCCCTGGCGCACCGGGCCCTTGAACCACTTCCGCGCGCTGAGGGCGTACCAGCCGCCGAAGAGGAGGAACGTCCCGAGGACCGGGAGCGGCGTGTAGTTGAAGAGG